>Ga0065711_1040264_pt1 | contig 17108 bp, 12 predicted proteins | sample Hoacrofraction12_FD_59098 | JGI IMG/M metagenome (GOLD analysis project Ga0065711, IMG submission 59098) | Hoatzin crop microbial communities from Cojedes, Venezuela - Epithelial fraction 12 v2 (version 2) | ecosystem: Host-associated > Birds > Digestive system > Esophagus > Crop | place... | reverse complement strand
CCCAGCGACAGGACAAGGGGCAATGGGCACAAACTGAAGCATAGGAAGTTCCGTCTGAACATGAGGAAGAACTTCTTCCCTCTGAGGGTGATGGAGCCCTGGAACAGGCTGCCCAGGGAGGTTGTGGATTCTCCTTTTCTGGAGATATTCAAGACCCACCTAGACGCGGTCCTGTGCAGCCTGCTCTAGGTGGCCCTGCTTCAGTAGAGGGGTTGGAATAGATGGCCCACAGAGGTCCCTTCCAACCCCTACCATTCTGTGATTCTATGATTCTGTGATTCTGTGTAGTTAGTTTTTGAGCAATACAGAATTTGTGGATTATAACAATTTCAAAATCATCCCAACATATTTCTGAGAAAAAAAAAATCATCTAGGATTATTAAACAAAACGGTGATTAACTGTGAGGGCTGTGAAAACTCACTTGTCTCATGGAATAGCCAACTTACCAACTACTGTGGGGACATTGAAGAAAATATTTCTACAATCTATCTACTCTTCTCTGGGCACCTATGATCGTCCATTCTCGTGCTGGAAACAGGAGAGTTGACTAGATGGACCTTTTCTGTTCTGACCTGGAATAGTTGTCCTTTTATCTTATTTTCTATTTATATTACGCTATATCATCACACACAGTGAAAAACAACCCAATATTTGTTAGCTTCATGAATAGATGACCTATGTCTACAAATACATGAGTAGAGGTGCCACAGTCTATTGTTGATGTGGATATATGGATGCACCAAGAAAGCTGTAGTTTCCAACTGCCCAGAAGATCAAGAGAAAAAGGAATATCTGCTCTCCTGTGCAGATCCCACATCCATATTGCAACTTTATCCAGACAGTCAAGCATCTCACCTCAACTACAGTACTGAAGGGTTTCTTTCTGTTGTTAGTATTAGATTAATGTCACTGAAATTGTCATACTAATATGAAAAGCAGACTAGCCTTGAAGAGGTGCAATATCTGTCTGATAGTACTATGGTTATCCTAGCTTTCTCTTACAGATCTAGAGGAGAAATAACTTAGGAGGAAGGCATGTCTATAGTGACAGTTGTCCTCTGTATATGGTCTATCGTATCTGACTGGGAAATATTTATCTGTGGGTTAGTGACAAACAGCTTTGGCTGCCTGCATGTGTACATGCTGAAGACCTCTGAGGTTTATGAAGTGTTGTTAGCATAAGGATGATTACAATACTTTCTTTTAGAGGCTTGTTTCAAGCAGTGTTAATTCACAGTACATTCCATAGCGGAAATAAAAGATAAGTCTTATTGTATTAGATAAAAAAGGAGTTTATCTTCACGAAGAGTGCATTTAAGTCTGTGTAGAGGACCTTAACAGTCAGCTGTTTTGCATAATGAATAGAAAATATACCATTAAATGCATTACATTACAGGAAATCTTCAGATTAATGAACTACTCTGGGTATTTGATTTATGAAATTGGAATAGTTTGCTCTATTACTAAGCGACTGTGTTTTAGTGAAATCAAGCCATCTGTTTCAAATAACCTTGTTACGGTAACTAGGCTGTTTGTCGTGGCACCTATCTCGCCATGGATATTTGTAATTGTCATAAGTATTTTCCAACAGCTGGACAGGAGTAATTTAAATCAGAGAGCTTTGTCCATTCTGAAATATAAAATGCTGTATTATGGAGGAAGAGAAAGATCAGGGAGTAGTGATTCTAATATCCTTCCAAATTTCTATATTTCCACATGCAATTAATGCACATTTTCTCAAAAATAAAATAATAAATTGTCACAGGACTTGGTGACAACCCTTTTAAATTTATGCACAACCATGTTACTGAGCATATTGTGGTTTTGTTGCTTTGCATAAATGTGAGGATCTTTCAGATATGACTGTATTTGTAGTAATATTGCCTCATAGGATAACGAAGATAATTAATCACATCGGAAAAGTAAATCTAAAAGGAAAAGTATCTGAGTGTTTGTCTACATGTTATCCTCTGAGGATGAGTTCAGTTGCATGTACATCAATATATCTATCCACATGCAGCAGAATATTCATAAATACTCAGTCAAGAATAGCAATGTTCCAAGCAGGAATGAAACATGAAATTCCAGGAGAAGGAATTTTTTTCCCTAGACCTGTATCCATTTTTGGCACTGAGTAAATTTATTTATGGCCCTTTGGGCCATGCTACTCCTGGATTAGGATCTTATGAAAGCCTTGCCATTTGTGTTGTGTTCTCTTAACATTTGATGTGGCTAGCATGATATAAAAAAGCCTGTAATGATTTACTGCTTTGGAAGAATCTTTCCACCCAAAATATGAAGCAGAGATAGTCAGACAGACAAGAGATGAATATGAACTGTCCCTTTGTGCCTATTTCAAAAGCTATTTTAACTTTTCCCATATTTGAAAAAGGTATTTCTAAAATTCTTGTTACAGTCCAAATAAGGAGAAATCCCTGATAAGAGTATGTAACTTCTGGCAGAATCTTCTACTTTTATGTTACAGAAACCAGGCTGGGCATTGGGTTTTTTGGTTTGGGGTTATTTTTTTTTCAAAAAAAAAGTTACTTTGGAGTTTTGACAAGGAGCTAAGTGATTTAAAAGCAAAGGATAGAAATTTAAACTCTAAAACACCCATGAAGAATCCCAGTCTAGATCTCATTTATCTCTTGCTCTTGCTCTACAAGTATATTTGAGTCAAAGAAGGGGCTGCATAGGGGTATGAGAAAAAATGTGAACTATACTGCTGATTCTCTAAACGATTGAGGCAAAATATTGTTTGACTCTGGCTGGGAAATAAGTATCAGCTTATCTTTGAATTTTGAAGCTAAATCTATGAGTCCAACATAGACTTCTCCTAACTTTCTGATGATATTCCAACCATAAAATTCTTTCAGAATTAGTCTGGTGGTACAGAAATTTTATTCTGATATAAACCTTGGCAGAACTAGCTCTAGCACCATCAGAAAATCTTTCCCCTGGTCATGCTGGAGGAAAAAAATGACATATCTGCAATATAAACTCACAACGGATTAACTGCAAGTTGAATACAAGTGTCAGCTAGTGACAACTTTTAAAGTGAAAACTATCTGAAGGGTGGGTGTCAAGAGGATGGGGCCAGACTCCTTTCAGTGGTGCCCAGCAACAGGGCAGGGGGAAACAGGCACAAACTGAAGCATAGGAAGTCCTGTCTGAACATGAGGAAGAACTTCTTCCCTCTGAGGGTGACAGAGCACTGGAACGGGCTGCCCAGACATGTTGTGGATTCTCCTTCTCTGGAGATATTCAAAACCCGCCTAGACGCGGTCCTGTGCAGCCTGCTGTAGGTAACCCTGCTTCGGCAAGGAGCTTGGAGTAGATGATCCCCAGAGGTCCCTTCCCATCCCTACCATTCTGTGATTCTGTGATCCTGTGCATTAAAAAGCAGACTTTTTCAGACTACCTGATGAAAGGTACAGGAATATTCAGTTAGGGGTCAGAATATAGTAAAGGATTTTATGATGATACCTCCCACACATACATTGTTCTTTAATATAAAGTCTGTGGAGTTAGCATACATAATTCACTGCAGGACTTACAGAATCATGCAGTACGGAAGTAACATCCAGAGACCATCCAGTTCAACATCCTACTCAAAGCAGGGTCAGTTAAAACAGGTGGCTTATGGTATTGTCTAGATGAGTTCTGAATATCTTCGAAGATGGAGATTTCTCTTCTTCCAAAGGTTGACTAGCTTTTGGGGAGAGGGAAGGAATCTTAATATCTACTCAGAATTTCCCTTCTTGCCAGTTCTGTCTGTTGTTTCTCAGGTTATCATTGTTTACCTCTGAGAAAGGTTTGTCTTTGCCTGCTCCACACTCTTCCATTGTATAGTTCTAGACAGCAGTAAGATCTCCCCTGAATTTTCTCCCCTTAAATTTGAACAAAGACAGCTCCCTTGGCCTTCCTTTGTATGTCATGAGCTTCAGGCTCCTGACCATCCTTATGGTCCTGTTGTAGTACTGTATACTATCTGCTTTTCAAGGCTTTGTCTATCTGTAGGGCTTGGGAATATTTTCTCGCTGGGTATGTGCCCTGGTACCATCATTATAAAACATGGAGACAAGACATGGGCATAACCTCATCTCTCCCTCCCTCTTTCTGCAGTATAGAACCTGGATATGCAGGTCAGGAGGAAAACACTATGTGTTTCAGCAGGGTGATGTTTCAGGTCTCATGATGGGGAACAGATGCACCGCAACCTAGAAGTAGTTGGTTCGATTATATTTTTAACATAGGTTGTTTATTTTGTCAAGGTGACCTCTGAAGTTAAACTTTCCTTCTATTAACTATATTGTTTGCATAATACTTATGCCCAAAGTACAGATTTAATTTAAGAATGTGAAGTATTGTTGCCATCAATATTGTGGACATCAGTGGTGTTTTTTCTTGACTGGCACTAAGAACTTGAAGGACTACTGATTAAGAACTTCAAGACTTGCCCAGAGTATGTTGCATGACAATTTACCCATGAATAGCTCGTAATTCAGTACATGATGAAACCACATTGAAGATTTTTGCAGGCCTCTGACTTCAGATACTTTGCTGTGGGTAGCACTCAGATATTTTGCAGAACAGATACTGAACTGTCAGATGTAATTTACATTTTGTCATTTTGCTGCACATCATGTTTATTTGGAAAAAAAAATAATGAAGCTACATGGAATCCTTTTGAAAGCAAATTCTTCTGCCCTAGAAAAAATGATGAGAGGTATCGTCTGTCAGGGAGAGGCTTTAAAATGCTTTCTGGTGCTTTTCAAAAATATATCATTTTAGTATGTATTGTTTCTTTTTATTAAGGAAAGCTACTCTGTTTGCCTCAGCAGCAGTTAACAGAGAACCAATATGCACAGGTCCTTAAGATGAGGAGAGAAAAGAAATGTTTTCTGTCATTACTGTTCCAAGTAGTACAGTTACAAAAATGTTATATATAGATTTGAACGCGGATTGAAACACTCATCTCCCCTATTGAAGCTTCCTACATTTTTTTGCAAAGAATGCCTGGGGGTGCTTAGGGGCCCATAAGGATTATGTATCTTCTTGGATTTGCAAAAATGACAACTTCAGAGGAATCTCCTGGTTTTCATGTACAAGCAGGTAATAATAACTACTTCCAGATTTAAGGTTTCTATCATCAGGTATCTTACATCAGCTCCAACCCAAATCACATGGTAGTGTTGCTAGCTCTGGCAGCCTGAGACAATAAAGACCAGTCTCATAATCTGTAAGCTTTAGGACCTTTCTAACCATCTCTAAGACAATCCTCATTTTTAAAGAAACAAGGACCATAGTGTATTCTGCTATTTCCAAAAAGCTTTGCACCACTTGCTCAATTTTGGATGAGAAAAAGCCACAAGAAAATTCAGCAGTGTGAAATATGTACCAGTGACAAGTAAAATCAGAGTAATGAATTGATTGTTGGTGAGATTCATCTGGATGCAAAAAGTGTAAGGAACTCACTCACACAGAATAAAGGGATTCCAAAAGCTCTGCAAGATGGTGTCTATAGCACTGCTTTTTTTGAGCAGAATTTAAGACTTCTTGCGAGTCTACTGGGACTTTGGGAGAATACTGTAAATGTAGAGTGGAGGTTTATATATAGGGTATCATTCATTGCAGACATTTAAGTTACCCCTTGAGATCACATGCAGGAGTATTTCCTGGGGTAAGAGAGCACAGACTAGGGTAACTGATTGAAGAGTTTGTGATCTGGTCAGAACCAGAAGGCATACCTTCTGCTTCTGCCTGTGTCTAGCACAGACAGCAAACAATTACTACCTTCCCCCTTACTTGGGTCCTCTCCCGAAATGACACTATGTTGTTGCCACCTTCTGGTTATAGCACAAGATATTATTGAGAGATGTGAAGAGATTAGTCCTGTCTGGACAGAGAATTGTTATGTTGTGAGAGATGCCCTTCAGAGACAGGTGCTAGATCAAAGATATTGGAACCATGCCATAAAATATTCCTCAAAACTTTAAAAAATAGAAAATCTTTAAGAGAGGTCCTAATTGCAAGAATCATTTGGACCACATGAAGAATCTATACGCATCTCAGGCTGCTTTATAGGCAGAGCTTATATCAGTGCGTGTATGTGCATTCATGAATAGAAATTTTTGCAGTTATAAAACACCTTGCATGAAATGGACTGTTGTGGAATAATTATCTTTGTGTGTCTGTTCTACCAAAGAACATGTATATTTATGTGTGTATGTTTGTTTGTGCATGGGTTACTCCCATTCATTTTGTCCCACATGCATAAAACTGAAGTTTTACCATTTTGTCACTTTTCCCAGAGAAGCAGGACCCATTGCCCACTAAGCATCCAGGAAATAAGGAAAAGTTGGCCCCAACTAAATCATAGCATTCCTTTTCCTAATGTAACTGCCAATAAATTCATTGGCAAGTTAACAAACATCTGAAGGTGAGCTCAAGATTCACAAAAATTCCAATGACATTCAGATGAAGTGAATTAATAGAATTTGTTGGAAAAAAACCCAGACATATAATTTACATTATTCAGCCATAAAGGAGGTCTCTTGATGTAACACGGAAATAAGACGAAATTCCTTTATACAATTAACAATGTAATTGCATAGGTGAATCTAATTGTCCATGTCATTAAAGAATTATCTCAACATCACTTCCTGTAAAAAAAATTGTTTTGGCACCATTCTGTCAAATGAGAAACTGATCTGGGTCCAAGTGTACCACAACATGCAGTTTGAATTACTGCTTTGTAGCAATGGGTCATATTTTATTTTCTTTCACTGTTATTTCTTCCCTAGCACATTTGCTTTAAAATTCCTTATTTCCAGTTATGTACTGAATAAGCTCACTGAAGATGGGCAGCTCATACATGGGCAACCAGGTGAAGAATATTCACCAACAGGTAAAGAAAAAATGCTGTGCTATGTGCCATAGATACAAAGTTAATTTTCCAAATTCCTACAATAGTCAAATGCCTATTTTAAGATTCTTGCAATGACATAGAAGTAGAATTTTCCAAGGAATGACCCTTTTATAGTAAGATGTATATCATACTGAAGCTACCCAAAAAAATCTCTTTATCCTTAGAGTAGAATAAAAGGTATGTATATATTTGAAATTCCAAATTATGTCACTTGTCGCATTTCTGCTTTTTTCCTAACACATAAAAGATGTGATACAATACAGTTTTATACTTCGTCCAAGGGACATCAGACACATATCTTTAAGTTATGTATGGCTATTCATTCCCACCTGATTTATTTTCTCTTCCAGTTAACTTAGACTATAGCTGTTGAGTTCCAACGGTGTGATCACATGTTTTTGTCAGAAGGCTGATTCTTATGTCCTCTCTAAATAACTTACAGTAACCTTGGCCCAAGGTCTTCCCACCATAAAATACATAATATAACTAATATCTCAACAATAAATACCTATTCCTAAATTGGACACCCAGTTGCTCCAGGTTCTGTTCCCAATGGAGAGAGAAAGGCACATTCAGAGCATGATTCAGATCTCATACCCAGTAAAATATCATCTGAAACTGCTCATTTTTCTCCGTTAACAACGCAGACAGCCTACAGCAATCATGCTCTTAATTTAGTCATGTACATTAAAACAGCTAAGTAGAATGAATCTGGGCCATGCTTATATGTATAGCCCTGGAGTCACTGTTATTTGTACATGATTCCCTACATCCTTCATTAATGTTGAGGGGGACATTTGCAATTTCACCCTTTAAATTAGGAATCCGTGTTAAAGAAGAGAGAATGTATTGCTCACTTATGAACCTGTGACTTGTAAGCACACAAATTCATAGCAAATAACTCTAATATAGGTAAAGAACAAGCATATCACTATATGATTACATTTGTGGATACAACAAAACTAATGTAACTATGTTATTTTGTGCTCAAAGTTTTACACTTTTATGGATTTTTTTTTATCTGATTAAAGAATAACACTTACCACTATGCTATCTAACATGACCTCTAGTTTTTTTACAGCTGATCAAGTAAAGGCAAAAACCAAACTCCAGTATTTATATATTATGTACTTGAGAGCTTCAAAGTCTATGGACAAAAATATTTGCTGTTGGCTTAAAACATATATAAGACATGGAGAGATGATGCAAGGTCAAAGTAGCACAAAATACAGGTTACATGCCTCTGTTTATCACAATATATCATAACAGGAGTTGGTTATTACTAACGCTTGTTTTGAGTTTGTATTGCTTGATCCAAATGTCAATGAGATGTATACACTTATCATCAATCTGTTTATAAGGCTATATAAATGCATGCAAAGAGAATACCTGCTGCTGCTTGTCTAGTGTATCTCCTCATGTGCCAGTGGATTAATCAGTCAGTTCTGCATGTAACAACAGCCTTCTTGCAATTATCCTAAGTGTCATTTTAGGGTAAGATGAAAAAGCTCGTAAGATCTATAAGAAATCAAGCCAACGAACATTTCTAATTGTCATGAAATTGTGTGACTATCACAGAAAATACCTTGATTCCTCCTGTGTGTTAACAATCCTTAGCTAAGTATTCCACAGGGGCTGACCTAGTTCTGTACAAGGTTTTATTTGGTGATTCATTCGTTCACATACCATTTGGAAGACTTACTTCTGGGTCCTGCTTTGGATTTCAGTGTAAAGAATGGAGGTATCCATATATTTAGGGTGTGACTTGTGCCATATTAGTAAGCAACTATTAAAACATTTCTTTTTAAGCTCAGACGATACAAAAAAAAATATGGTAACATATCTCATAGCCATGATCATCTCTCAAAATTAATAGGGGTTTAAATATACAGATGAATATTTGAAAGTCTCTTTTGGGATATAGGTAATTACAGAGTCTCTTCTTGGTCAATCTGGCCTGATTTGGTAGTCCCTTAACCTTATGTCAAACTAGCTAGTGAGGATGTTTTCAATCCTGTGGTGGGTTAACACTGGCTGGATGTCAGGTGCCCACCAAAGCCGCTCTATCACTCTCCTCCTCAGCTGGACAGGGGAGAGAAAATATAATGAAAGGCTCATGGGTTGGGATAAGGACGGGGAGATCACTGACCAGATACTGTCACAGGAAAACAGACTCAACTTAGGGAAAAATTAATTTGATTTAATACCAATCAAATCAAAGTAGGATAATGAGATATAAACCCAAATCTTAAAACACCTTGCCCCTGCCTCTCCCTTCTTCCTGGGCTCAACTTCACTTCCAATTTTCTCTCCCCACAAGCAGCGGAGAGGGAAGAGGAATGGGGGTTGTGGTCAGTTCTTCACACATTGTCTCTTCTGCTCCTTCCTCCTCAGGGGGAGGACTCCGCATATTCTTCCCCTGCTCCAGTGTGGGATCCTTCCCATGGGAGACAGTCCTTGACAAACTTCTCCAGTGTGAGTCCTTCCCACAGGCTGCAGCTCTTCATGAACTGCCCCAGCGTGGGTCCCTCCCATGGGGTACAGTCCTTCAGGAACAGGCTGCTCCAGTGTGGGTCCCCCATGGGCTCACCAGCCCTGCCAGCAAACCTGCTCCAGAGTGCGCTTGTCTCTCCATGGAGCCACAGGTCCTGGCAGGAGCCTGATCCAGCGCAGGCTCCCCATGGGTTCACAGCCTCCTTCAGGCATCCACCTACACCAGCGTGGGGTCCTCCAAGGGCTGCAGGTGGAGATTTACTCCATCGTGGACCTCCATGGGTTTCAGGGGCACGGCCTGCCTCACCACGGCCTTCTCCACAGGTTGCAGGTGAATCTCTACTGTGGTGTCTGCAGTACCTCCTCCCCCCTCCTTCTTCACTGACCTTGATGTCTGCAGAGTTGTTTCTCTCACATGTTCTCACTCCACTCTCTCTCCTGCTGCAAATTGTCATTATTAAGGGTTTTTTTTTCCTTCTTAAATATACCATCCCAGAGGTGCTGTCGCCATCACTGATGGGCTCGACCTTGACCAGTGGCAGGTCCGTCTTGGAGCCGGCTGATATTGGCTCTATCTGATGTAGGGGAAACTTCTAGCAGTTTCTCACAGAAGCCACCCCTGTAGCCCCCACACTACCAAAACCTTGCCATGCAAACACAATACAAATCCTGGTCATAATGAGAAACTGAGAGATCCAAGTCCTAAAAAACCCTCTGTGGACACAAATGAGAACTGTGAGAATTTGGTTTCCCTATAGAGACATGCTCCTTCCCACCTCTCCCTCTACCCCAAGCACAAATACTTAACAACTCCCTTTCGTTACCAAGTCCCTGCAACTCAGATTCCACCTACCTTGAGTATAACAATATTCTTGGCTGATTTGTCCCCTACTCTTCCAACCCCTTTACCTCAAATCCTTGTATCCCAAGATACTCACATTCCAACTACAGCTATTGATAGACACTGTACTTCTATTGTCTCCTGTTTATTTTCTCAATCAGGTCCCTGTATCCATAGCCAGTGATCCATTAACCTGCCATAGTCCATGTGCCTTTACCTTACTGTTCCTACGTCTTCACATAGATTAACTGAGGACACTGAGGTCTGTTCAGCAAACCTGAAATTCTTCAAGTGCATCCACAACAACTTATACCACATAAATTCACTTGGCTTATTACTGTATGCAGAGAAAGGACAGTCAGAAGGAGGAGAACCCTACATAGCTGACAGCCATAACATGTGGACTATGAACTGCAGGCAAACTTTGGCCCCATTCACCCCCTCTCCCCCCCCCTCCTTTTTTCTTGGCTCTTAATAGATGTTACTTTCTTCGTATGGTTGCCCAGGAGGGGAATGGAGAGACAAAGGCTGGCTGGAGTTCTTCTTATACTGCTTTCCTTACTTTCTCCCACTCAGAGATAGATTCCTGATCCTCTCCAAGTCTTCTATTTTCTCGTGCCGTTTTTAGAATTGATATGAACTAGGCATTGGACAACTACAGTATCTCTGCAGTCTTAAGAAAGACATTTCACATACCCTTGTGTTTGTTTTTCTTCCCCATATTTTAGACTGTTAGCACTTTAGACAGATGATATCCTTTAGAAAGTCTTGGATTTTTTCTATGTTTTTAGAACAATAGGGCTCTGGTCCCCTACAAGGAGTTAAGTGCAATATAAATAATAAGTGTTGATATTGTCATACTATTTTTGGATGATCTAATCACACGTGAGCAAGAAAAAGGTTGATTGGTGCTTTCTCACTTTGTTTTATTTTTAGGGCTTAAATGAACCCCACAAAAAGTTGCTTTGCTTTAACCAGGGTAATCAGGGTAAAAGATCCTTCAGAAGCTTTCAGCAAATCCACTTGCTTTTTTTTCTGTGGATGTCTTGGTTCCTTACATCCTTTTGCTCACTACTAGAATACTGTGAAGGTCAGCTTCTTTGTCTACAGAAGATGAGAAAGGGAAGTGTCCCTATTGTACTTACTAAAACACTTGCAGAGCTGAGTAGACAGTAGCAGCTTTTGTGGCTACTGTAGGCTGGAAATTCCTAGGGAGACACATCAAGAGGACAAAGGCAGCAAGAGTGCTATCAGCAGCAGGTCCAAAAAGCAGCAGGAGGTTTCCTGTGCACCAGAGCTTGCACTGATAACTAGCTATGTAATGAAGCAGCTGAGAACACAATAGTTATTTTTTGTCCTCCAAGGATTTTTCTGTTTTCAAATTCTATTCAGGTGTCTGGCTAAGATAAGAGAGAATTTCCAGTGGCTGAATTGGTGTTGGGTTGGAAGGGACATCAAAAGAAACAAAATTCTATTTCAATAGGGTACAAATTCTGATTTTGCTGACACTTACTGGATTTAATACATACACAGAGACAATTTTCATTTCACTGAGTGGAATATTAAAGGTATTGCAGGATCTTGCATTTATTTCTTAGGTTATGTTTTCTTGAATGTTGTGTTCAACGTTCTCCATGCCCAAGAAAAGCATTATTCCTTCCAGAATGATGGAAACCAGTACTTGTCTTATTGCTGACTTCTGATAACAGTAATACAATGCTGTAGTATTTATTAATGAAGTGCTTATGTACCTACATACTACAACTGTGAGTGTGTGTGTGTGCATGCACACGTGGGAAAAAAATAAAGTACATCAGAAGTACATATGTTTGAATGATCTTGTAGGAACTGTAAAGCTGTATTTTTTTTCCAGTTTACTGCATGGAAATGCATAATTCCTATGGCATTATCCATTTCTTGTACAACGTACATTGAATCAGAATAGAATGCTCCTCATTCTTCTCAGCCAAATGCACCATAGCAACACAATATGTTCCATTCCTATTAATACCTTTGTGTGCAATAGAGTTTTATGGTTTCTTTTCCACCAAGGTGCACCAATACCTTGCATGAGAGCCTTTCCGTGCATCTGGAGCAAGTCTGCACTATCATACAGATATATGTTACATGTTCAGTTTGATTGATTGCTGAAAGGATGTATATGAATATATAATATCAGCCTTCCCCGGTGAAAACAGTAAAGAAGGAGAGGTGAATCCTGATAAATTGTTACCTATAACACTGCAGTGACAACAAGGAAGAAAAAAGGCATTATGATGCCTTGATTCTGCATTCCTGTGCAGCTCAAAGGGGTTTTTGATCAGCAAGGATAAAAAGTCTGGAAAGTAGAATACAGCATCTGACTGCCTTTAAAGACTGTCTTCTTACAAAGGAAGAAGTTTTGTAATCAGCTAAATCCAAACTCCAAAGTTTCATAAAACTGGGTAAAATGTATCTAATTTGCTTGTAGGACAGCTGGTGCATAGAAATCTTGTTATCTTAATAATCATTTTACATTATTCTTTGCTTCCAGTGTTAAAAGGAAAGTAGTACCATCCTTAACAAATGCTGTTTGAGTTGATCACACTTCCTGCCTATATATGAAGTCCTGATAAGGAAAAGAGCAGCTGCAATACCTCCAGTCCAGGTCTCTGTACACAACTATACCTCTGTATAATGCTACTGTACCACGTGTATTAACCGAAGTCCCACCTACAGGAGAAGTCCAGCTCAGACTAGATGTGGTCTCTAAATATAACAGTGGTACAGTGGCTCAAAGGAAAGGTCTATGTCGGTCAGGTGTCCCATAATTCAGAGAATCATAATGTCCTTTACAACACTGAAGCCGTGCTAAATTACACTGAGTGCAAAACTACACTTTAGACTGTTTAGGTGAACAAAGTTTTCAGACAATAGTTACAGAACAGGAAAATCCTAGACAAGTACATGAAATTTGAAATTAGTTTTACCATATTTTATCTCTCTTTAACACAGTCTGCTTGTCTGTCTGCCTCCTTCGTTGATTTGTTTTCGTATCTTTTTAAAGTGTCTTTATTATTAGCTGCTATTTTTTTTTATTCTTAGCTTTCCTCTTTTCCTAGCACAATATGATCCCCACCATGTTAAAAATCTGGCTGAGCCAGCCACTCTAAATATGCACAGCAAAGTGTGATGGTTTCCCTAACAATAGGAAATACTTTAAAACTCAGAGTGCAAACATTCACTCACACCTAATATTTTTTCCTTCAGTTTAGTGGCTGACACGTACTGTTGCCTCCTGCAGGGAATCAGGCATTTGTTTCTGCAATGAATTGCTCAGACAAAATGAAAAATAATAAGTAAAATTCTCCATGTAATGTATAAGTATGCAGGCATGTTCAATGCTATTCAGATTATTTAGAGCCAGCTCAGAATATTGTCATTCCTCTCTCAGCTCTGCTGTGGAAGCCGTAGACAGCAGCAGGTTACATCACATCGCTGGAACAAGCCTGGATCTCCTAGGGCCCCAGTTCGCGAGCCTCAAGCCAATGCCAGCTGCCTGTCATTAGAAGAAGTAAACAGGAGGTGAGCGTGTAATACTGAGTGACTAAGGTAATGGGGTGTGTCTGTGCCACCTCCTGTCCAAAGAAAATACCTTGCAGATTCCTTTCTCACCTCAGGGCACCTCTCAGCTGGAAGTCTGGAAGGCCAGGAGGGGCCATGTCATGGCAGCCATTTGCTCTAAGGCAGCTCTGGACTGAGCAGCACAAGGTGCGGGGTGCAGGATATCAGTGTGCACTGGTGATCCAGGCTCTGCCCCGCTCTGTGCCAGGGGCTGCTGTGGCCAACTGCCGGCACAGAGACAGCGTCTGCTGTCCTCACCAGAGAGCGACAGGCAGACAGGGCTGCAGGCAGGTCTCTGCGGGCCTTGCGGCAGTCATCGCTGCAGTGGGGTGGCTCCTCTTTACAGCGCAGTGCAGAGCCGCTCCCCGATGGCACAGCTGTGGTTTCCACAGCCGCATGGTACCGACTGGGGCTGCCCAGGTCCAGGGCTGCAGCGCAGGATGGGCATCTGCGGCAGGAGCTGCTCTGGGAAAGGCTGGAAGCTGATGACTCCTGGCATTAGGAAGAAGGTTCCTGATTCACCTTCAAACTCACTGCTGTGGGATAGGCTCAGTGCCAGGCACTGGGGAGAACGAGCAAGAACTCTCAGAGCCAGCTGATGAATGTAGTGCCCACACAAAATGGAAAATGTACATGATAATTTTAGGAGACTCACTTCTTGCAGAGAGCAGTGGCAGCGATCTTCTGACCTGACTTGGTGTCTCGGGAGGTTTGTTGCTCACCAGGGTCTAGGAACTGGGGTGTTGCAGTGAGACTTACCCAGGTTTGTCAGGCCCTCAGACTGTTACCCCCTCATTTCTCTTCTGCATGGACACCAGCAATACTGGCTAATCCAGAGCATGTTAAGAGGGACTCCTGAAAACATGGGGTGAAGGTGGAAGGCAGGGGAGATAAGGAAGTGCCTCCTTAGTCCTTCCAGCAAGGAGTCAAAGGTCAGACAGAAGTGGACTCACCCAACAGGTCAATACCTGGCTGCATGGCTGGTGTTGTAAGCTTCTATGACAACAGGACCCTGTTCAAAAAGTGACAGCTACAGAACATGGGTGTGATGCATATGACCAAGCAGAACAACAGTGTCACTGCAAACACGCTTGTCACCCTTGTAAGGAAGGTTTTTTTGCAGAGTAGGATCACCATATCCTGAAAAAAAGCAAGGACATAAGGGAGAGAGAAGATACATCCTGGGAAGAACATGATAGAGAGTGTCTCACACCTTCCTTGTCAAAACAGCTTGATTTGGGGTTCATATCGAGTGTCTATACACAAATGTGTGTATCATGGGAAAAAAGCAAGAGGAATTAGCAGTCCCTGAATGCTTACAGAGCTATGACTTTGTTATGGAAACATGGTGGGATAGCTTTCCTGGTTGGAATGTTGCACTGGATATCCAGGCTTTTTAGGAGAGACAAGATGGGAAGGCAAGTAGGAGCAATTGTGTGCTATGGAAAGGAGTCACTCAGATACATGGAGCTTTGCCCTAAGGCAGGAGATGAAGCAATGGAGAGCTTGTGGGCTAGAGTTAGAGGACAGACCAGCACAGATTATGTTGTAGTAGGTGTCTACATACATCCTGCTGAAGAAACGGGGGCAGAAGAAGTAAGAAGATCTCTGGAATGTACTGAAGATACTTTCATATTGCAGGTGAAGGATAAACCAACTAGGGAAGGACAGTGTACTCACAAACCAGAAAGAAATTTTGGATGATGGTTGATGTTGGTCAAGGGCCGCCTTATCTACAGTAACAATGAGACTGTGGAGTTTAAGATCCAGAGAGGAACAAGCAAGATAAACAGAAGAATTATCACCCCAAGCTTTGGAAAGACAATTTTTTTCCTGTTTAGAAACCTGCTTGGCAGAGTCCTGTGGAGAACTGCCCTGGAATGCAAAGGGACCCAGAAAAGCTGGCTACTCTTCAAGGACCTAGTTGAATGTAACTTGACTGGACATGGTCATGAGCAATCTGATCTAATTAGACCTTTTATGAATAGGAGGTTGGATTAGATGACATCTGAAATTCCTTTCCAGCCTAAATTATGATTCTGTGATTCTGTGAGACTTGGCAAGCTACACAATGGCTCCAAATTTACCACCAGGACACACGCCTTGCAAGGTTCTTTAACTGATATGGAAATATATTCTAGTAGAGGAGAGAAAAAACTTTCTGAAGGACTGGAACTCTGTAGTCTCACCTTCCATACAATTAGTCTTGATGTACTTGGTAACCATTGCCGACAGGCACCCACACAAAGTTGTGTTTTATCACATTGTTAGAACTATTCTTGCATTTCAGTAAGCCCATCCAGGAGGGGGAAGGCAATGAATGGTATGCCATTTATCACTAGGATCGTGTTATATCTTCTGGAAGCACGTAAATAGCAACCTTGTGGAAGTGGCTTCCCTCAGATTTCTGTTGGTGCAAATAATAACTAAAGTTTTCCATAACGTTGCCAGTTTAATAAACTTGTAGCATAGATTCACCCCACAGAATCTTTTGCATTTATATGAGGTACCAAGTCAGAAGCATAATCACCAGACTTTCTTAGTGCAGAAAAACAGATTAAGATTAGAATGACCCTATGGACATACCAGTCTCTTTCCATTGCACATAAAGGAGCCTATGATGACTAACCTCTCCTAGTTTATATATTGAAATTGTGTCTCAGTAGATCACATCATTGTTGATCTCTGATATTTTTTTCCCCTGGGGGATGGAGTTCCACAGGCACACACTAACCTTGCATTTAAGGGCCATGTATTGTTAGTTTACAGTTGTTCCTACAAGCTCTTGTCTGTGATCTGGTGCATGATCCCTCCTATCCAGCTGCATGGTAATACTTGTTGTGGGTCATAAAATAGGTGCTTCCTGTCATACATAGAGGAAAACAGGCTAAGAACATGCTCAACTTTATGAAAAGAATGCAAGCAGCATAATTTCTCCTTCAGTTATGAGATCTGAAGTTAGATCATATATTTTAGAACATTCTAAAGGAGGGATTAATTATTTTTTCCTTGGAACCTGACCTTTTACATGTAAAAGGAGGCTGGTAACAAGTGGTGTCCCCCAGGGGTCAGTACTGGGCCCAGTCTTGTTTAACTTCTCCATCTACGACCTGGATGAAGAGTTAGAATGTACCCTCAGCAAGTTTGCTGATGACACCAAACTGGGAGGTGTGGTAGATACACCAGAAGGCTGTGCTGCCATTCAGAGTGACCTGGATAGGCTGGAAAGCTGGGCAGAG
>Ga0065711_1040263_pt1 | contig 17108 bp, 11 predicted proteins | sample Hoacrofraction12_FD_59098 | JGI IMG/M metagenome (GOLD analysis project Ga0065711, IMG submission 59098) | Hoatzin crop microbial communities from Cojedes, Venezuela - Epithelial fraction 12 v2 (version 2) | ecosystem: Host-associated > Birds > Digestive system > Esophagus > Crop | place... | reverse complement strand
TGGAACAGGCTGCCCAGGGAGGTTGTGGAGTCTCCTTCTCTGGAGATATTCAAGACCTGCCTGGACAAGGTCCTGTGCAGCCTACTGTAGGTGACCCTGCTTTGGCAGGGAGGTTGGACTAGATGACCCACAGAGGTCCCTTCCAACCCCTACTATTCTGTGATTTTGTGATCCTTATTTTTTCTCAGATAACTTATTCTAAAAATTCTGGGAATAGCGCAATTAGGCTTTGCATGATCTGCTTGTGTGTTTGTGAAGGCATGGCAGATATCGTAAGTGTAGCTACCCTATGAAAGCAGATTAATGATGTTGTCAAAGGAAGCAGGGATAAAGAATGCTGAAGCTAATACAAGAATCAACCTGATAGATGGTTTAGGATAAGTTTTCTGCATTTCTGTGGTTTCACAGTGAATCTGGTTGTCCACATGCTAACTTCAGGGCATAGGAACATAGGACTGGAAAAGACCTGGATAATGAAATCCATTCTTCTATTGCAGACAACAGCATCAAATAATCATATCATAAATGTATTAAAACTACATTTCCTCTGGCTTCTCACTATCCAGCAAAACTGATTTATGTTCTCTTGAGTAGCTGAGCTGCATTTGTTGTCTGCCAGTTGCCTGCACTTGAGAGAGAATATGTAGCAAGTGGTCAAGATCTTCATCATTATTGAAGAATAAAATCCCAGTTCACTAGGGGGGGGGAAACAAAACACAACAGATAAGGAAAAAGAGGTGTGGTACAGTAATGAGTTGATAACAAATATGGAGAGCAACATTTCACTTATCCTCTGATTAAGAGCAGAGGCTGCTTTCTAAGGATGATTGAACAAAGAGGAGGGACTTCACTTGTCTTCAGGTCACATACTGCAACTCACATTAAGTGGTATATGTGGATTTTAGTGCCTGACTTTGCATACTCACATTTGAAGAGTTTTTTCCCAAACTCAATGTATTGAAAGCTAACAATAGGAACTTAACAAAACACTTTTTGTTTGCCTTAGACCCTGAGTGAAAAAGGTTAAAAGATCTGGGACGGAAAAAAATATTTTGTAGTTATGTGATGTACAGCGGTAGTCTGTCTCATCTATATCAATATATGATGAAAGAGCAAAATGTGAGAAGCAACAAGAATAGATCATCACAACAGCAACAATGTTCTTTATCATTTTGGACTTGTCACTCTTGGAACTGTTAGATACTTGTCCAATATATTGTATGTGGTGTGTTTCCAAAATGAAATAATGAATTGGATGTTTTGAGATGCAAGCAGAATTTCTTAAAGATATTCCATAAAGGGTTTTTTTGAGTTCTGATAAATGATCCAAAAGCTATTGGATTTTTCTTATTTTATGTTTCTTTTTCTGCTGATGTCAGTAACTTTTTTGACCTAATGTTTAGTACTTCTCTGTGGTATTTCCTCCTGCAGTCAGGTTATGCTTCTTTTCCCATTTACTGGCTAGTTTGAGGATATGAAGGGGTTAAAAGGCTAAGCATTCCCTTGTGTTTGTCCTTTCTGACTGCTTTCTTCATCTCTGCCTCTTCATATTGGTCAGAGTGCTAATATTCAAAATGAAAGAGATATTGTTTTAAAATTGATAATTCAGCTCCCCGTGTTACTAGTCGAGTATGAATCTCTTTGGTAATGTTGTTTGTTCTTTTAGTAACAAATCTTCGTCAATGCTGGACGCTTTGTCAAACAGAGCCAGAGGTTATGACTATGAGCCTGTTTCACTCCAGCATAACCATATTATGTTAGTCCAGACTCATGCCCCCAAACAGCCTGCATTCTCACATGGATGATCTTACCAGACCAGACAAAGTCTGTTTAGCTGCTTATCCCATCTATGATAATGGCCAATAACATCTAGCAAAGCATATGGGAGCGGGTCGAGCATTTAGCAGTATCTTCCCGGAACACTCTCTGACAGAGTGATTTGTGACATGGTGGTGTCCTGAATTAGAAGTGGTGATTTGTATTAATAGCCCTCAGCAGACTTTTTTTTTCCGTAACTGTCCAGTCTTTCTGACCTACAGAAAGTATCCACAATGTTCTGTGGCAGGGAGCTCTATAGCTTAACTTCACAATACTTCAAGAAACAGCTTGGACTTGATAGTCCTACCTCTGAGTTTCTCATGATGCTATACTCCGTGATTCATAGTTCATTATTTGGAAGCTGGTAATTGTTATGGCTTTCTACACAATATCCAGAGTTGTATATGTTTTTATTGTACTTGCCCTTAGCTATGCCCTCTCCAACATTGCCCTCATGTCAAGCCTTTCTGGGTGAATGGAGAACATCAGTCTTAATGATTCCCATCTGACACTTTTCCAAAGGAGAGGAAAACCCCAACTCAGCCTGTTAGTTAAATACTGCAAGGTTGTTGCAGAGAGTAAAGCAGGTGTTATGCCTGCTCTGAATGCTTGGGTGGTGTCACTCTTCCATGCAGCAGCAGCAGGACGTCCAGCCACTTCTCCCCAGGCACCAGGGATGGGCCCTGCAGGACTGACTAGAATTGTTACTTGTTTTGGACCTGTTTTGTATTTTTCCTGAGAGCAGGCTAGCATTCACCATCTCCTTTAAGATGAAGATAGGGCTCAACAGCTATGAAAATCAGGCCATTAATAGCTGGTTACTGGAGCCTCTGAACTTTGCATTTTGGCAGTGCTTCCCTACGCTCTGTTTTTGTGAAATGCATCTCCTGGAGTTGCTTCTTCATGGCTCCGTAGAAGTGTTTTCCTGAACTGCAGGGAAACAAGATACTTTGCTTTTGCCTGTGCAAGAGTTGCTTCTACTTCCTGTCTGCGGAACTGAGCATTTGGAGACTTTGGGTATGGAAATAGGACATACAGAACTAGGTCATGCTCTTCTGACAAAGAAGAACATCTTCCTTTGAACTGATTAGTGCTGATAATTGTGCAAACATGCTCCTGTGAGACAGAGGCAGGTTAAGGTTATATTTCTTTACTATGCTGTTTTGATGCAAAAAGGACTCCAAAGAAAAAAAGCTTTCTCCAGGTTGCCCTTATTGGTATTCTGTTAAGACAATAAAAGGTGCAGAGCTGTTTATTTAACCACTTTCTACTCTTTCGTGTCTCCCAGAGAACATGGATAGATGTAGAGACCTGCACTTGGAAAGGGAAGATAATTGGCTGGCCTCTTTCAATAGAAGGTATATAAGAATACCTTTCAATGATCAGTTTGCACTGTGTGCAACTGCGATTTCAGCTCTGCCCTTGAAACACAGATTAAGCAATGCTGCAAACTTTTATTCTTCTGTCAAACATTTCCCTGGCTTGGGAGTCTGTACACAGCTTACAATGTACGTCCTCTGTCAGGGTTACTGCGGCTTGGTGCTTGGTTTTGTGTTTTGTTTTTTTTTTCTCTTGAGCAGAGGATGTGGTTCAGATACTTCTTTGTCTGCTCCTGAGATAACATGATTCCTTGTATTTACTTTTTTTGAGTGTTCCAAATTTGTGTTGGCACTACTGAGGAATCCACTGACTGTGAAATAAAGTTGCTTCTGCATGGGAAATGTAGGGGTGGGTATCCCCTTGCACAGCATCATTCTGTTCCTTTCCCATGGTGGTCTGCCTTTTAGGCAGCCACCCTCAGCTTGCTCTTCCTGGCCCCTTACCAAGTAGTTTGCTCTTCTTTTTCCAAACAGCATTTGACAACAAAACAACAGGCATATCTGCTTACATGTTGTCTCACAATCAATGCACCTGTCATTGAGCAGTATTCACTGGCTTAATATTAACATGGTCACCCCTTTCCTTAAAGTACTTGTAGGAGCCACTGGTTTGACTGACCCTGATGCTAAGGCACATGGATAACAAGGAGGTGATTTGGGACAGGGAACATGGTTTCACCAGGGGCAAATCATGCCTGACCAACTTGGTATCATTCTATGATGGAGTTACAGCATTGGTGGACAAAGGATGGGCAACTGACATCATCTGCCTGGACTTGTGCAAGGCATTCAACACTGTCCCACCGATGTCCTTGTCTCTAAATTGGAAGGACGTGGATTTGACAGATGGACCACTCCTTGGATAAGGAACTGGCTTGATGGGTGCACTCAAAGAGTTACAGTCAATGGCTCGATGTCCAGGTGGAGACCAGTGACGAGTGATGTGCCTCAGGGATCGGTACTGGGGCCGGTGCTGTTTAATATCTTTGTTTGCGACATGGACAGTGGGACTGAGTGCACCCTCATTAAGTTTGCCGATTACACCAAGCTGTGTGGTGTGATTGACACGCTGGAGGGAGGGCATGCCATTCAGAGGGACCTTGACAGGCTGGAGAGGTGGGTCTGCGTGAACCACAGGAAGTTCAACAAAGCCAAGTGCAAGGCCCTGCATGTGGGTCAGGGCAACCCCAAACACAAGTACAGGCTGGCTGGAGAGTGGCTCGAGAGCAGTCCTGAGGAGAAAGACTTGGGGTACGGGTGGATGAGAAGCTCAACATGAGCCGGCAATGTACACTTGCAGCCCAGAAAGCCAACCATATCTTGGGCTGCATCAAGAGAACCATGGCCAGCAGGTCGAGGGAGGTGATTCTGCCCCTTTACTCTGCTCTTGTGAGACCCCACTTGGAGTACTGCGTCCAGCTCTGGAGCCCCCAACATAAGAAGGACATGGGTGTGCTGGAGCGGGTTCAGAGGAGGGCCATGAAGATGATCAGAGGGCTGGAGTACCTCTCGTATGAGGACAGGCTGAGGGAGCTGGGGCTGTTCAGCATGGAGAAGAGAAGGCTCCAGGGTGACCTTATAGCAGCCTTCCAGTACCTGAAGGGGGGCTACAGGAAGGATGGAGAGGGACTTTTCACAGGGTTGTTTAGTGATAGCCCAAGGGGAAACGGCTGTAAACTAAAAGAGGGCAGATTTAGATTAGATATTAGGAAGAAATTCTTCACCATGAGGGTGGTGAGGCACTGGCACAGGCTGCCCAGAGAAGCTGTGGCTGCCCCCTCCCTGCAAGTGTTCAAGGCCAGGTTGGATGGGGCTTTGAGCAACCTGGTCTAGTGGAAGATGTCCCTGCTTATGGCAGGGGGGTTGGAACCAAATGATCTTTAATGTCCCTTCCAACCCTTACCGTTCTATGATTCTTTACCACCAAATGTACTCATGGGCAGTTGCTCTGAATTTTCTCCACTTTGGCCTTTTCTTTTGCCATGGTGCATTTTAAAACAGGCCAGTAGATCCTTCACAAACTACAAAGCTATGGTGTTTCCTTTCTTGTGAGATTCTCTGGCTTGACTTCCAATTCTCAAGTGGAAGTACACCTGTAGGAGTGTTTGCCTCTTGGAGTAGAAGGGCCACCATGTCTGGTATCATGTTATGTGTGCCTGTACCCTTCTAGTGCCTGCAGGCTTTCTGGTGTATATTTGGTGTTCTTGTAAAGTATGCTCTGGGTGGCAGAAATGATGTGTGAGGCCTGAGGCACAGCAAATGTTACAGCATTATCAATCATTGGAGAAACCTCTTATAAATTGGTACATCCACTAGTTTCAAAGCTTCTGTTAGTATAAACGTATTGGAAAGAAAGATCGTACTGATCTTTTGGTGATGTATCCTCTGCAGTGGTTCCAGCAGGACAGAGAATGCCGTTTAACAAACCCTGGGAACAACTGCCGAGTTGCAGTTGTAGGTAAAATTCATTTGTAGCTTTCATGGATGGAGTTTTCTTTTGGCTGGCAGTAAAATGCTTGTTGATGCAGTTTTCTGAGAAGCCACTTCTGGATCTGTTTTTTCTTTACCTCCTTTTAGAACTGATGCTTAGGATATTGTGGTGTTGAGGAGATGTAGTTCTTATGTGCCCAATTCTGTATAAGGACGGACAGCTTTTCAGAGGACAGGCTAGTCACTTTCTGAAAACTGACTTTTTTTTAAACTACGCTTTAAAAAAAAAATGAAAACACTGAAAAGAAATTAAGAATAAGGCTCTTGACTTAAAAAAAAAAAAAACAAACTTGAGAGAAATCAGTGACCTATGGAAGACTTGTGTTCTGTGGTAGCTTAGAAATCTTCTGATCTGAAAAAGTAGAAAGAAGCTTAGGATTTAAATGCCTGTTTTAACGTCAGGAGGAAACTGGGATATCTTTTTTCTTTCCCTTGCTACTAACTACTAAAGAAGTATCCTCCTTGTATGTGCCATACTTCTGCATTACTGGTACCTTGTTAATCCTTAAGAAAAAGCTTGGAAAACATCATCTGCATTTGCTTAGCTGGTAAAAACATTCATTTAAGAAATGGAGAGTAAAACCAAAATCAAATAAAAAGAAAACAGGAAACTGGTTTGTGATGATAGTGTGTGTTCTTCTTATTATCTTTTTCTTCCTTTTCCATTTGGTTAATCTGTTTGTTTTGAAAAATGTATTTTTTTCTTGCTGAATATCTTGTATTGTACATGTGAACTGTTCCTGTGAATCTGGATGCAGAACTCCATCATCTCTAACTACCGGTATCTAAACAATACTGCATGCTATTTCTGCCCTTGAGCTGAGTGCATGAGGAGAGTCAGGCAAGCAGGCCAAGATAATTTCACCTAGAAGTGAGACTGTAGCTGACTCTACTGTGAAAAGCACGACGTGTGCAGGGAGAAAGCTAACAGCATTAGTTTTGCAGGATTTACATCAGTGTTATGTCTCATAGGATCAAATTGTCAAGGGGTGTGAGAGAAATGAGTCTTTGGTGTGCTGATACCTTCACTGTAGTGAAGCAAGCGCCTGGTCAGGACTTTGGCTCTCTTCCAGACAGAGTTTCTCACTCAGCCCTGTGTAGTGAGATCAGTAATAAACTCCAGGTAAGCTCGCTGTGGTGCAGACCCAGAATGAAGCTCAGAGCAGAACATAGGAGCTAGAAACCAGTGTGGTTGCTCAGCAGTGTAGTGATTTTTATTATCATTATTTGTAACTTAAACAGTTAGTCAGTCTTGTTCTTTCAAAACTCAAGTCTTGCGTCGCCTTTCAGCACTTGGGAGATATAATTTTCACTCAGTTCAGATGCAGTCCTCTTCTGTGGGTTGGATTTATTGCAGGATTTACTGAGGAGGTTACATTCATTCAAAGATGCATTCTGAATTTTTTCAAAGCATTTGCATAGTGGAAAGAAATTCTGCTAGCTGTATCTAACAGCCTAACAAGCAAGGCCTTTACTTCCGTGTTGACAAATACAGATAAAAAATTCTAGATAAATATATCCGTATGCATACTTTTGCTTAATTTACCTCATTATAGAAGTAATACAAACAGCCTATTGTTTAAGCTGGAAGGTACTAATATCTGGCAGCTGGAGGTGATAGATTTGTCTAAAGAGCCTGAAACAACCTTTTAATGACTTCAGAGCAGTAAAAAAGCTGTTTTATTGGTAATGAAAACACCTGTGGATAAAGACATGCCAGCCTAAGGTGGTAGGCACCTATAGCAGCTGCATCCAAGCTCTAGGCACTGAGGAGTATCCTTGGTTGTAATAACAAGGCATGGCTTTTTGCTAGCAGGCTGTGCATGTAGAAAGAGCAAGTAAGAGATTTTTGCCTTGACTGGAGCTCCAAACAGAGCTTATGTGAGAGACACTTGAGGTCTCTGAGGTAGGAAACTGCCAAGTCTTTGCTCCTGCTGTATTTGAAAGATGGTGGATGTTTTGAGCATGTTCATAGTTAATAAGCCGATATCCATCTGTTAATTTGTTTTCAGTGACTGAACTGTGTTCTAATGGATGTGGAGCTCTGAATAGTAGCCAGCTGCTTGGGCCAAGAGCTGCAGACGTAAGACTTCTTGGATTATCTGGATGCCGATTTGTGAATATCCATGTTTTGGGTCAATTGACAGAGAGAAGCTGACAGTCTTTTTGGTGGGTGTGATGAGCCCAGAGCAGGACATGCCTTCCCAGGCATGTGGTGGGCAGAGTGCCAGAAGTCCTGTGCTCCATCAAAGGCCTACTGGGTGTTGGGACCTCCGTTGGTGGTGTTGCTTTTGCTGTGGCCAGCTTTGCTTCTCTCCCTGGCAGCAAGTGTGACCTGGAGTACAGCTGCAGACAGCTGATAAGTGAGCAGGAGGTGTCCTGCAGCATGAGACTTGGCGAGTTCAAGTAGTGTGTTTTCACAGGCTAACAAAGCAAGCTCCCGTTATAACTTTTGCAACTCATAACTTTCTAGTGCTAAACCACCTATAATGAAGATGCTTAGCATGTACACAGCATTAAGTTGTCACAAATTTATTAACATTGATCTTTGTTGTTTTACCTTTGGATAATATCTTTTGGTATTTTTTTAGAAGTATACAAATCAAGCTCGGCTAGATAGTGAAGCAAAGTTGGACATTTCTAACTTTAATGAAACAAGCTGCAGTGAAAGTGTAAGGTATGGTAGGTCAGAGGTACCAAAGTGAGAAATAGCAAGGGTTTCTCTCCAGGATCAGGCAGTAAAGTCTCACTCAGTAATTTAGGAAAAGAGCTGCTGAATAGCTTAAAAGTATGAGGAGAGCCTCCCCTTGCCTCGGGTCAGAACAAGGAGTGTGACTTTTGGCTCCCAAGACCCCAGTTCTCTGTTGCTCTCTTTGAACCAGAATGTAAGGTAACAAGAAAGAAGGATAGCTGCAATCCACCTTTGTATTCTGGGACAACCGACAGCTCTTAGGTATAATATTAGAGCAGCTTCAGAGCATCCTGAAATTGCACTGTGCTTGGCAATCTATGCCAGCCATAGAGGGACAAGAGTCAGGGTCCTTATAGCCTGTGTGCTTTCTGCTGCTGCTCTGGCTTTAACCTGCTCCCAGTCCCTCTTCTCCTCAGGATGGCATTTCTAACTCCTTTAGGTCTTTTTACCACCAGCCAGGTGGAGAAAATAGACTCAACAGGCTCAAGAGCTGTCCATCCCAATGAGCATGAAATCAAGTAAAGGTGGCAGGAGGTCTGCAAGGGTGAGCAAGGAGCTACCGTCAAAACCTGGGCACAAAAAGGGGAGGATACAAGAGGTGGAAGCAGTGTTAGGTGGCCCAGCCAGCAAGTAGGGTAACTGTCCAATCTTGCAGGGGTGGGGTTAGGAAAGCCAAAGTCCACCTGGAGTTGAGTTTGGTGAGGGATGTGAAGGGTGGTATAAAGGGCTTCTACCAGTACATCAGCAGCAAAAGGAAGCAAAGAGAGAACATGGACCTGCTGCTGAATGGGGCAGGGGGTCTGGTGACAAAGGACACTGAGAAGGCCAAAGGTACTCAATAACTTCTTCAGCTGGGTCTTGAGTGGTAGGATTTACTTTGCGGGAATCCTGGGTCCCCGAGACTGGGAGAAAAGTCTGTAGCAAGGAAGACTTAGCCTCAGTGATGGTGGATCAGGTTAGGGAACACTTTAACTGATCACACACAAGTCCATGGGATGGGATGCCTCCATGCATGCAGAGGGAGCTGAGTGATGTGATAGAGTGGCCACTTTGTTCCCTTCAAAAAGTCACAGTGATTGGGAGATGACCGACTGGAGTACAGCAAATATCATGTCCTTCAAGAAGGAGGATCTAGGGAAATACAGACTGGTGAGTTGCACCTCCATCCTTGAGAAGGTAATGGAACAACTAATCCTGGAAACCATTTCTAGACAAATGAAGGACAAAAGGGAGATCAGGAGTAATCAGCATAGATTTATGAAAGCGAAGTCATGCTTAACCAGGTTGATAGCCTTCTGTGAAGAAATGAGTGGCCTGGTGGAGGAGGGAAGAGCAGTGGATGTTGTTTAACTTGTCTTTAGTAAGACATTTGACAGTCTTCGACAGCATCCCCACAGGAAAACTGATGATGTACAGGCTATATAATTGGACACTGAGGTGCACTGAAAGGCAGCTGAACTGCTGGGCTCAGATGGTTGTGATTAGTGCACAAAATGTAGCTAGAGGTCAATTGCTAGTGAAGTACCCCAAATGTTGATACTAGGTCCAGTGCTGTTTATCCTTTTCGCTAACAATCTGGATGATGGGACAAAGAACTTAGGGCCCTGTACCGTCTTTGTATCACCTGCACGTTTGCAGATGACTGAAAACTGGAAGGAGTGGCTGATATGCCAGAGGGTTGTGTTGTCATTCAGAGGGACCTGAACAGGCTGGAAGATTGGGCAGATGGGAATGTCATGAAGTTGAACAAAGGGAAATACAAAGTCCTGCACCAAGACAACCTCATGCACAAGTACAGAAGCTTTCCTTCCTGTGTGCACAGTCTCATCCAAAGCTGTACCCAGGGGAAGCTGCTCATTCTGTTCAGATGCATGCTACTGTTCTTAAAACTGCTGCAATTTGATTCCTGTTTATGAGGTCTACCAGGCTGTAAATAAGATTAATATGGAGATACGCTTACAGCTGTGGAGTTGCCTAACTTAGATTGAACTTCCTTTAAAAGTTTTAGTATCCATAATTGCATTCTTTAGTAATTGTATTAAAGCATATTCTTTACATTGATCATTTTTAGTTGTGCTTGAATTGTTTTTGAATTGATCACAAAGAAACTTTACTGTGTTTTGGCTGGGTATCTTTAGAGCTGAACGTGAAATGATCAAACTCAGTTTGTGAAAATGTCAGAATAATTTTTAATTTTCTGGAAAAATGTCTGTAAGCTGAACAATTTTACACTTAAACTTCTTCAAAATAGGAAATCCCAGTCAGCTGGAAAAAGTATATGGGTCTTTGGGGGGGCTGCAAAATTGGAAATATCTCAGGAAAGAAAAATATGATCCTTCTAAATATCAAGACAATATTTTGCAGGAGATAAGGTATTGATCTTGGTTAAGTGAATTTAGGTTATACCCTTGTTCTACACGATGTGACCTATGGAGACTCCATGTGTTTCAGGATCATCAGTTTTGTAAGTGGTAATAATTAAACGCCCTTCACCTAAAAAATAAAAAATAATAATAATTTTAGAAATCACCTTATCTTAGCCACTTCTTATCTCTTTGACCTAATAAAGAAGTTGAATAATATATTGACATGAAAACTAAAGAAAAAAATTCTAATTAATTATTCCATCCGCCCCCCCAACCCCGGAAAGCATTTCAATTTAATGCTTTTTGCAAACTCTTACCTGGGTAGGCAGGGATAACATAGTCCTGACAAAGAAAAAATGTTGAGCTTGTCATAATGGAGAGTTGCTGGTTGGTGGCTATCACCAAGTGACTTAGTTCCCCTCTCCTTTTTCCCCTAAGCATACCTCTTTGGCTCCGATAAAATGAAATTTAGTAGCATACTTGGAAAGGAAGGCAAAATAGGACACTGGTTTGGATGTATGAAACATGCTCCGTGCCACCATTGAAGGCATCAGGATTGCAGGAATGTAAAAATGACACTATCTTGCAGAAATCTTGGGAAGTCTTTCTGTCTTAAAACTTAGTCTGACTTCCCGTGTAGGACAGGCTTATGATTTCACAAAATCACTTCTACTTCAGTCAAAATTTCTGCTTGTGCTAGTGTAGCTTAGATACCAACCTTAGGCATCAGGGTTTCAACCAGGGAAAATGCACAACATCTGAGGGCGGGGCAGGCCTCTCAAATGGCTTGATGTCTGATGTGTGGTGGTATCTGAGGGTGGGAGCTGCAGGCTCCTGCTGGACATTTGGCTGGTTAGTAGGCTTTCTTTCAGGATAGAGCTCAGCTAGGTGAAAATATATCCCCAGGTGCAACCTCTTTTCTTGCAACCCTGTGCAGCAGCAGCATCTGGTCAGCAAATCAACCCACCAGTTGCACTGGTGGGTAGAGCTGCGAACTGCTGCAAAAGCTCATGTCAAAGTAGCATGATAATCTCATCATGTTCTGCCTTGCGCTTGATATACAACACTCATCAGGTCTGTATATTTCCCAGTGTCTTAATTAGCCTTTTACCATTCCTTTCAGGAAAAGGAAATGTATAGTGGCTACTCTGGTGGAGTTATGGATGCTGTGGAAAAAGGCCCAAGGCAGAGTGGAATTTGATCTCTACCTGACACTCTCCATGATGAGTTTGCTTTAGTTTTTATCCCTGAAGCTTTTCCTGTGTCTGTGATCAGCTGCATTCAAATTAATGTGGTGTTTCAGTATGTACAAACAGGCTGCTGCAAGCAGAATTTATTTGTTCTGCATCTGTGTTCTGAGGGCTGATGTATGGCTTGCTGTCCACTTGTTGCTTGCGATTGCAGCGTCAGACTTGGCTCCTCTCTAAGTGATGAAATGAAACAAAAAGAGGAGATGTGTGTTTGTGTGCCTACCCCTGTCCCTTGCTGATGTGGCAAAAAGACTTCAGGTTTCACTTGCTATGTGGAACTCTTTTTTGTTTTTTTTTTTTTCACCTGTCACTTCTAATATTGTGCTTCACACATAAGGGCCTAATGTTGCTGACGCAACTGTACTTGTTTAATTTTATCCCATTGACTGTGCCACTTAGTGTGCTTAGTCATCTGCTGAAAATCCTTTTGTTAAGATGGAGAACCAGACACAACACCGAGTATTTGATCCTACCTACTTATTCATGGCTAACATCCTTTGCTTTTATGTTCAGCTTGCTGCTGCGAAAATAATGAAATATTTATTCAGCTGTTAAGGATCAGAGTTTTCCTTCTCTCACGATTAGATGATCTGCAGAGGATGTTCCTTAGAGAAGGAGAAAGGCTCTGGCACTCTGCAGCACTGCTGTCAGCAGAGGCTGTATGCTGAGGTGGGGCCTGTGGTGTAGTTATGATAGGCTAGACTTTCTTTGCTCAAAGGAACTGTGGCCAAACCCTTTGGATTTTGGTGTGTCTTTTGATGTCACAGGCAGCTTGCTGTGGTCAGCCTGATTCCTGATCTTCTGTTAGATGCTGTGGTTCTTAGGTGCTGGGGTGCTTTGCAGCCTTTCTTTTTCTGTTAGGATTTGTAGGATTTAAATCAACAAGGATGACATTACAACGAGCTGCAGCCAGTGCAATGCTGTATCACTATTAAAATCAATGAGGACTGAATCACGATCAGATTTCTAGGACTAACCAGGAAGGAGAAATTTTTTTCCCACTTTCTGGGGTACATGATACCTTTCACCTGCGGATTTCTGCCTGGTCAACTGAATGCTGGGTATTCTGGGCATCTCACTTGATGGGCATATTCCTGTACGGATGAAGTTAGCTGAGAAAAATCTTGAATATATTTAGCTCACCATATGTTTTCAGAGAACTCTTCTCCTGGTATGAAAAATTTTAAAAACAAGCGTACTACCAGGCTAGCATCTGTTCATTTATTTGTCAAGACCTAGAGTGTGCATAGACAAGAGACAGTAAAAGGTGGAGATGAGGGAAGGAGGAAATATAATTAAATGACCTCTGCTTTCCCCCTCAACAGTCATACACCCACACACACTAAAGAATCACCAGTTTCTTGATGCTGTATGATTTTCTTATTTCTGTTAGATTAAACATTTGCCACAAGGGTGCGTGAACCTTAGGCTAAATTTCAGGTTCGAGTGTAGCTTTTGTATCATCGAAAATCTCAGCCAAATTAATCTGTTTCTGACAATAATGCCAACACCAGCCAGTGTGTGCAGGGATACGCAGTCAGCATCCTTTCTCATGAGGACTGGTAGGTGAAGTTACAGATGTGCATAGAGCCAAGCCTCATGGTTTTCCTAGCAACAGGAGCAATTGAAATTGTGCAAGAAGGAAAGCTGGGAAGAAATCTCAGGGTTTTAGGAAGGCTTTTACTGTTGCCATCAGACTGTGGTTTGTTACAAAATTACGTTGGCTAGCATGAAGTCCTCCCTGCTGGCATGTGGTCTGTACCTGCAGGGCTTTGGGGGAGCTCACTGGTGTTCCTTTTAGGGGTGGGGATAGGTTTTGCACTATGAGCAGCAGCAAAGGAAGGCACCTGAACTCAAAGTGGAAGAGAGCAGGTGCTCTTTGAGAGAGAGGGAGCCAGCCCTCAAGGTCTTCATAAGAGAGAAAGTTCAGCTGATCATCCAACAGGGTGCTAAAGCACCCTGCCGTTGCTGCTAGTTTAGGCAATGGAGCTCCACCTCTCTCATATCAGAAAAGAGAAGCTTCAACATTTGGAGGAAAAAAAAAAAATTGGAAGAAGGGAGCTTGGCAGTGTGCTACAACTCATCCTTGAGTTTAAGGCAGCTCCGGATCATCTGCCCTTGTTTAGTGATGACTTCTCAGAATACTGGAAAGCCCATGTGAATGTGTCTAAAGAAGCAGGTAATATCCCAGCTTTTCTTCTGAAATGGTTCTAGAACATAGCAGACATCCCTGAAAAGTTATAACCAGTATGTTCCCTCTAGGGGCTGAAAAATGAAGACTTCAAGTGTAGGTGTGACCACCATAGTGGTCTGGAGCAGGAGGAAAAATGGGAATGTGCAAAGAGGGTGAGCTGTGGGGAAACAGAAGGGAGCTTTCCCTGGAGATGAGGGAGTGAAGGTGGAACATGCTCAGACTGAGGGGTAAGCTCAGGGCAGAATGGATTTCTCTTGGGTAGTGTGGGAGTCTGGAGCTATGCTATTTTATTTATTTAGAGTTCCGAGAATGCTAAAAATGGCCCCTACTATGCTCCAGGTACTTTTGACATAAGTTAGAAATACATGACAAAAATACCCTCAGTGTAGAAGTACAAATGAATATTTCAAGGAAAATGACAGTAAAATGAATTTAGGGTTGAGAGTTCACATTAATAATGCAGGCTGATCTACAGCACCTTCATTTTTCATCTGTAAAATGGGGATAATGATGCTGACCTGGCTTGTAAATGAGCCCTGAGATCATCTGATGAAAAGCATCACCAACACAAGGGGTGGTGGTGTAGAAATTGGTGTTAGAGATGTGGTATAATTGTTTCAAACTAGAATTTTATAAGTACTGTGAAATCCAGAACAGAAGTTAAAGAAATCCAAATATTTCTTAGTGTGGAAATACTCTCACAAGGTATATGAATACTTCTGTTGAGCAGTGATGCCATATGGTAACCATGCAATTACAAGCAATATTGGGTTTTTTTTATAGTCAAGGATCAAATTGGTCTTTTTAAAGAAACATAAGTTTTCTAGGGTTGGCCCCTTCTGCTGTCTGTCTGTCACCGTCACTCATCGATTCCACATCACAGGCTGTTTCTTGCCATCTTCTTTCACTACTCCCTACTTCTGAAGACCTTTGGACAGCAGCGTACCACTGATGAGCACCCTGTTTTTTCTGCAGTGTTCTTGTTTTACGTACCTAGGCAGTCTCAGTTGCCTTTTTGCTTCTGGCTGCTTTTCTTAATCCTTTGCTGTCAACTCCACCTCACCCTTTTGCCGGGGCTCTGGTACCCTGAGAAAAGCCCCTTTGTCCCAGTTTCTTTGCTTGCATACAGGTCTGAGTTCTCTCTGCCTGTCAAACACACCTGCACCTGGCTCCCCTGCCCATCCTTCACCTCCACACACAACTCTCTCTGCTAGCTTCCCGCCATCCTCCTGATATGGTCAGTCTTTAATTTTTTGCCTCTTTGCTCTACCCCAGACTTGGCTTTATTCCCAGCACTTTGACCTGCAGCCGCCTTCCCTTTCACCCTCAGTCAGTGCTGTCTGTGCTGGCAGAGCCAGCTTGCGCTCTGCCCCTTCAGTTTTGCCACAACAACAATAAAGGGAAAAATCTGTGGAAATCTAGACCAAATAAATAACTAGGAAATTATTAGAAATAGAACACTTTAAAATTGCTAGACTCTCCAAGTATAGTCACTTGTCTAGAAAATTATATTGTACTTCATTTTACTAATGTGTCTTATTGACCTTCGTTACATTTAAAAAAAACACCGATCTTGGTTTCTGGTCCTAGCTGTATATATTTAATTTTGAGTGTGCAGTATATTCCTTTGGACTCCAAGACATACAGGTGAATAAGCCTTTCCCAGATCAGAGGGCTGGAAGGCAAAAAGCAACATGTAGCTGTGGCAGAAAGACTATGGGAGGTAATGAAGTAAATGGCAGTAGGTCTGTACTCGCATGCTTCTTATTGTGCATTCGCCAAGGTCTGTTGCTTGTGTTTGGTTCTGAGGTGTAGAATGGTTGTCAAAGTAAAGAAAACACTCTTTTCTCCGTTACATTTTGGCTGTTAATTTCTCCAACTGCTAAAACTTCAAATGGTAGAGGCTATACCAGGACTGATGGCTTTTATTGTGCGTGGGACCAGAACAGGACTGACCCTACACCAGCAGAAAGATGGAGCTGTTGAAAATTCAGCTAATAATGGAAAACTACCTTCCACTGTAGCTATGCAGCAGGCACTCTGTAACAACTAATCTGTCAGGCTTTCTTCCTTCATGGTGTTACAAATGTTTGCAGATTTTTTAGCAGAAGGGACTTTTTTATAAAGGAAAGTAAGAAAGTTTATGTGTTTTCTGTTGAATATGCAAGTTTGGTAAAACGTTATGTGTACATTTGAATCTATGGGGGTTTGAGGAAGAAGTGTTACTCCCTGGTTTTTGACAATGCTATTTGACAGATTAAGAAATAAAATGCTAAAGTAATCTTGCGTCTGAAAACAAAGATGGAAATAGAGCAGATGTCATTTTGCAAATGGGGAGTAAAAAGGTTTTTGTGTTTGCCAGCATGCACAGTTGAGAATAATTTCAGTGCATCAGGAAATGAGCTTTAAATTATTCTAAAGTGGTTGATGAGTGGGAGCAACACGGTTAAAATTATTAAAGCTTTTTGGTAAATAATTGATATAATGTTGCAATAAGAGTACATTATATATTATAAAATGATACGTTATGTAAATAGATGTAGCACACTTTTAACCTTCTGCTTGGTACTAGATTCCACACACTAATAATTGTTAAGGAGCTCAGTTTTTCCTCCAACAGCCACAGGTATTTTTTTAGCTGTGGAAAACTGGCAGGTGTGTTATTTAAATTACTTCCTCCATCGCTGAAGCACCTCTCCTATGAGGACAGGCTGAGAGAGCTGGGCTTGTTCAGCCTGGAGAAGAGAAGGCTGCGGGGAGACCCGATTGCAGCATTTCAGTACTTAAAGGGAGCCTATAGGAAAGATGGAGACAATCTGTTTAGTAGAGACAACAGTGATAGGACGAGGGGTAATGGTTTTAAACTAAAACAGGGTAGGTTTAGGCTGGATATAAGGAAGAAATTCTTTACAATGAGGG
>Ga0065711_1040266_pt1 | contig 17109 bp, 15 predicted proteins | sample Hoacrofraction12_FD_59098 | JGI IMG/M metagenome (GOLD analysis project Ga0065711, IMG submission 59098) | Hoatzin crop microbial communities from Cojedes, Venezuela - Epithelial fraction 12 v2 (version 2) | ecosystem: Host-associated > Birds > Digestive system > Esophagus > Crop | place... | reverse complement strand
CTGAAGCAGAGGAAGCTCCAGCTGAACCCGAGGAAGAACTTCTTCCCTCTGAGGGTGACGGAGCCCTGGCCCAGGCTGCCCAGGGAGGCTGTGGAGTCTCCTTCTCTGGAGATATTCAAGACCTGCCTGGCTGCGGTCCTGTGCAGCCTGCTCTGGGTGACCCTGCTTGGGCAGGGGGTTGGACTGGGTGACCCACAGAGGGCCCTGCCAGCCCTGACCATGCTGGGATTCTGTGAATCTGTTGCACCTAACACTCAAATGCAGAAAGGTGCAACCCCGTGTGCTAGCACTCACGAATTCAAACCAGCGTTACTGTGCAGCCGTGGGTGTGATACGTGTAGCTGAGTGGCATCATGGTCACAGTCTGTCGCAACAAAAGATGTAAAGGCAAAGCCAAGACCGACAGAGAAATTAAACACTGGAGCTGAAATTGTTTTTGCAAAACAGAGATCTCTGGTCCAGTGGAAACCTTTGGTCAGCAGAGGTTTTGGTATTGTAAAGCATGTAAACCAAGTGTGGTAGTGGGTGATCCTGCCAGTGTATTCAGACAAGGACTAGTGCAGCAGGCTCGTCAGGTGGCTATTTGGAACCCTTGACAGGTAATTTTGTCACATTACTTAATTTTTTAAGGTTGTATTTTTCCCAGGAAATAGTTACTAACCAAAAAGCAGTATTTGGTGTTTTTATCAAGAATTACCAGGCCTGATGCAGGTTGCCTGACAGCATTACTGTGTAGAATTTTCCTGGAAGTTTCTCTTCTCTGAGGTGCTGAGCGCTGTCAGCTTCCCTTGCCTTCAGCTGACGCATGCACACTCAGCCTGTAGATGACAGCTCGCACTCCCGTCGGTTCGTGTTTGCTTGGTGAGCTCATGGAAGTGTAAGGCTGGTAGAGTGGGAGAGATGGGTCAGCACTGAAAAGCAGGCATTGTTTTCCTGTTTGCTTTGGAGGGCTTTAGTAGCAGGGTGTTCACGGAGGCTCTAGAAATCTCTATTGCATAGGCTTTGTTTGTCTTGAAGAAAAATGCTCAGTGGAGCTGATTTCAAGTGGGCTAAGTGGAAAATTCCATTGTGCAGTCTTCTCTTCCCTCCCCCAGTTAATGTCTCTGTCTTTCTAGAGGAAAGTTACTGGAATGTGGCCGGCTAGCGACACAGAATACTCACTGGCTCACTGTAAACAGGAGCTGTACAGAGACATCCCAGTGTTTCTTTAAGCTGGTGCGGGACGTGCAACAGGCGAGCCAGTTTGCATGGAGAGCTTTGTGTCATAAGCATAACATTTATATCGTTGCAAAATGTTTGGTGTGGCTTTGTCATATTTCTGAAATTAATATGTGTTGACGTCTTACTGTATTATTTTGGGTCCAGAGCGATGAGTTGCTCTTTGTTTCTGAATAGTAACTTTTGGCCTGACTTAAAAGTCCTGAACTTCATGATTTTAGGTTCTATTTTCCCCCATCTCATTCCTTCATGACTTGATGTGTCTTTGTCTCGTTGCATTTGAACGCTAGAACCCCTACAAAAGTCTGGTTTGCATTGCTTGTACAGTCACAGCGGGGAGTTTGATCCGAACTGCGGCAGAAGTTGGCGGGAGTGCCAGTACTGGCCACGTGTTCCTGCACGCTAAATTCTGCTGTCCCGCATCTCACCACGTGGCCTGCTCGGAGGCCAACTTCCAGCCAGGCTGAAGTAGTATCTTTGCCGTTCCAGTCAAGTGAGATGCAAACCTCTTTCCATTTTTTTTCTCTTCTTCACTCTAGTGTGTACCCTTTGTTAGTATCAAAAGTTTGATGTAATATTAGTTTTGGCTGTTGAAATGAATTCTGCATAGTACGGTGATTCTTATTTTTATAAGTCTTTTGCTTACAACTTAGTGGTAGGTCACAAATAAGCTGCTGAAAATATTTTACTTCCTCTCTGTTTAGACCTTCTGTCTAGCCTGACAGTTTGAATTTTGTAGAATTATTGCAGTGTAGTATCTGGCTCCCTAATCCAATGTTTTTGTTACAAGACTTCTAAAATCTCTTGGAGATTGAGCTTGCTTTCTTGTGCTATTGGGCTCCTTTTCAACCTGTTGTACTCCATGCCTGCTTTGATTTGTAGTGCCGTTTTCTTTTGGTCTGAGTCCACAAATGCCTCTGCTTTGCAAGAACCAGTTGATCAGAGCCCTTAGCCACCACAGCTACTCACTGATACATTCGTAATCTGGCCTCCCTTGTCCGGTAGCACAGGAGTCTGTGTAGTCCTGTTGGCCAAGACCGTTTGGAAACGCGTCCTCAGGTGGTCAGCCGTACAGGGAGAGTCTCCTTGTGTGGAGCTAGCTCTCTGGGGTGGGGATAGGTATTTTCAGGGTGTGGTTTTGTCCTCTGTTTCCCTGGAGAAACATAGTTCGTACCACAGCAAGATGCCTTTAGACCTATAGAGTTTGTTCATCTGTCTGTATGGAATTAGCTGTATTTGCATAAGACACGTGTATGCCTTTACCCAGCATCCGCTTGTTGGCAATCTCTTGCTTCGCTTTGAGCGTGCTGGTAAGGAAAGAAACCCCTCATGGTACACGAATAGGCACGCTGATGCTTTCTCATAAATCAGTTCTTTCCCTAGAGTTCTAGATAGATGCTTTCAGTTACTGTTGGAAAACAAACAACTCTTAAACTTAAGCACATGGTTTTGAACGAATAAATCACTTGCTGCTTAATATGGGTGAGAGAATTTGTTTACAAACGTCTAAAACCTGCTGGTGCATGAAGTCAAACCTGGCCCCACTAACAAGCGGCCATCACCATTGCCCTGCTGACCACACTCAGAAATACTGCCCTGCAGACCGTGCTCCTCAGCACCCTGAGCGTATCTCTGACTCTGAGGGTGAAGCACTTTAGGGGTCTGCGGTCCTCTCTTGCCCATTGTGTGGACCTGTATGGGTAAGGGGTGCAGGACAGGGCGCGTGTCTGTTCTCCAGGCATGTTACCTCTGCGCTGTCTCACATCGGGGCCTGTTTCTGGTAGATGGGAGCCGCTCACAGATTGATGTGATTAAGGGAAGCACACGCAGAGATGCAGCCTGAGTGTGTCTGTTGTATTTAAACTGCCTGCAAGTAACACTTGCTGATGTTGTCTGCTTGTCTGTTTGCAGTGCCTCCAGCGATTGTGGGTGAAAATAAATTGGAAGATGTGAAAGTAAAAGAGAAGCACAGAGTTACCCTAACATGTGAAGTGATAGGTAAAGTATGCAATGTTACTTTCCTTCGCTTGATCAAACCCATGGTGTCAATCATCATTGGTCTCAGCAGCACGTTTTAAATTTTTTTTCAGTTCAGTGAATTTCTTAAATTTCAGATTTAACCGTGGTGTTTATAGCAGGACTCGGCACTCCTTCTTATGAAGGTTGTACAAAATGTAACCAAGAGGGCAGTTGCTGTAAAATTCCTTCTCTGAAGGCCTGTGGAATTGAAGAGGAGGTGTAGATTACTTCAGGAGGTTCAAAGACTTCAGAATACATACTCCAAAACATCTCCCTGAAGGATGTGTTGTAAAAGGGCATCTGAAACTGTGTTTTTCTGTTCTTCATAAATATTTGGCATACTCTAGAGGCTATGCAACAACTAATACTTGCAATTTTCTTTACTCCATTAAGGGAACCCTGTACCACAGATCACCTGGGCGAAGGATGGGCAATCTCTAGCTGAGGATGAAGATCACAAGTTGCTGTCCCATGGGCGTTTCCTGCAAATCCCCAGTGCTCGAGTCATGGACACGGGGAGATACACGTGCATTGCGTCCAATACAGCTGGAGACAGGAGCAAAAGCTACAGTCTCAATGTACTTGGTAAGACAGCTGGGCTGGCTCTTGCAGAGAAAATATTCATCTCAGGAAAAACAGATAATCCCACTGGAATTGTGTAGTACTTGAGTTACGGTAATGCGGAAGTTGCCTGCCTAGGTTTAAAATTTTATAGCTTAGTAATTGCTAAGTAGTGGTAGATCAATAGAAACAGCAGTTCTGTGCTTTAGACAATATAGAGCTAGAAAATGCGGAACTCCTAACAGAGCATTGTATGGAATGAGCAGGACGTCGGCTTATTGTGACTGAAGGGAGGAGTACCTGAAGAGCACTGCAGATCGTGATCTCTCCGTAAAAGCTGAAACCATCTGCAGTTCTCTTTGCGTCCTGACGGTTATTGCACAACCGCAGGCAAACAGGGGTGAGCTGGTTTTCCCCGTCCCCTTTTCCTAGGCTGATGCCTCCCACCAACCTGCTGCTCCCGGGATCGTCAGGCAGCGGGCCTGCCAGAAGCGATGGCCGGTGTCCCGGCGACCTGTGCCTGCCAAAGGCTAGGGGTGGGTGGCTTCCACCGACACGGGCTGGCCGGTGGCTTCGGGACAAAACAGCAACCAGGTGAACGCTGCCTGGGTGTCAGGGTGCCCCGTAGGAGTGCCTCCCAGCTCTTCAAGGCTGCAACCAGACTTCTAGACTGAACAGGGAACAGAAGATTGCCTTTTCGTAGAGGTCCTTCCTCTGTTCATGATATTGTTGTTCCTAGTGTCTCCAACCATTGTGGGTGCCGACAGCCAGGGAAATGCGGAAGATGTCACCGTTATCCTCAACAGCCCAACGTCGCTGGTTTGTGAGGCTTACTCGTATCCTCCAGCTACGATCAGCTGGCTGAAGGATGGTCATCCTTTAGAATCAAACAGAAATATCCGCATTTTGCCAGGTAAATTTTTTGTTGTTATTGAGAAATAACACTTTATTCTTTTATTGCTTAGTTTCCTGTTACAGATTTTCTTTAAAAAAACAAAGGATATATTTCTATGAAGTGCAATATTTGTACTTTTGTAGCGCTTCCCATTCTAATGTTTATAAAGTGCTTCACAATTAACTGATTATTTACTCATATTTTATTTGTATTCAGGTATTTATCCTTATTTTCCATAAAGCTAAATGATGGCAAACAAGTTCACTGGAGTTAATAATGAATGTAAATAACTGGAAATTAAGTCTGGAAAATAGATGGAGAGAGATATAAACAACAGCTTTAGTAAAAAGGAGGAGGTGGCACTGTTCTCGGTCATTAATAGGGTGCCATTTTTAATTTGTGCCATTACCAAGCACATCTGTGGAGGTGGAAAACAGGAACAAGCTTCACTGGTAACATGGAAGTGATGCAGGTGAACAAGTACTTAAGCGTTGTTGACTGCAGGTGTTCAGAGGAAGAATGAATCGATATTGGTAGTGAGGAATTGACTTACTACATGGGGGGACAATTTCTAGGAGCTCAGTCCGAAAAGAGGTGCGGCCAGATTAAGCAGTGACTGATCTCCGAGCCTGTAGACAGTACCAGTCGTAGACAGACAGGTGCCTTGGGGAGGAAGGTGGATGTCAGAGCTGGGGAGGCCACCTGAAGCGCTGGATCCTAGCGATGCGTTCCTGTTTGCAGCTCTCCTCCCGCTGTGGCTGTTGCTTCTGTCCGTTCTGCGGAGGGAGCTGGGGCCCCTTGTGCAGGATGCGCTGCACTGAAGCAGAAGGGCGAGTCGGGGGTCCCCATCCACCCCTGCCTGGGAGGGGCCCTGTTTGCCCAGTCCTGCCCATTCTGCCTCCTTTCTTTTTTGCTGTGAGTGCAGCGCGGAACCTTAAATCACTTTTTCCTGTCTAAATGTCTCCAAGAAATTTCTTGTACAGAACTATGTTAACAGATTTTCCAAGGATCTGTGAGCAGCAGGAGCTGTGATCCAAAGCACTCCTGCAAATCACGCTCTCATTTATTGCGCAGTACACATGGTGGTAAGCAGTTAGTTCTTCATGCTCATCTAAGGGCACAGCTTGGACCAAAGGGTTGAAAATACGCTGCAGAAACTATTTAAATAATTGGGAAGTGAGAGTGTAACGTGGATGCTGTTAAAGAATTCTGTCTTTTGGCAGGTGGTCGAACCCTGCAGATTCTGAATGCCCAGGAGGACAGCGCTGGAAGATACACCTGCGTAGCCACAAATGAGGCTGGAGAAGCTTTGAAACACTATGAAGTGAAAGTCTACAGTACGCAAATACTCCCAAATTTATTTTTTTTCATTCTTCCATTTTTGTCCCCTGCGCAGCGTTACCTGTCCTGGTGAACGCAAGGGTTTCTGTTAATAGCTTTGTTTGGCAAGCATCTGCGTTAGCTCATGGCATTGCTGGAGGAAAGACACTAGGAAAGTTTGCTGTTGCGTCCTTGACAAATGCTGCTGTTGGGCTAAAAATCTTTGTGCTGCCTGGGGGAAGACATGTAAGAAACATTGAACTCCAGCTTCTTCTGAAATGCTTTTTTGGTAACGATTTTCAAATCAGAGGGTGCAGCACAATGGGAGATGTGAGCAAAGAAACTATTTTAGAAAAAAAGGAAGGGAGGCGGGACCTGTAACATCTAATGGGAAGCTTTCTTGAGTAAAGTAAAACAGGAGGATACTATTTTTATATTCTGCCATAAAATACCATGTGCACAAAAGCTTTCCCATTGAAGGCTTCTGTCAGCACGTTGTGCTTTGAGCAGCTGTGCCAAATACTCTATTTTAATGCTCAAAATCTTCAGTGTGGGCTAAGCCAAGCATGATTTTTCACCTCTTTTTTTTTTTTATTTCCTAGTCTGAACTGGAGTTTGGTTTGCTCCCTCACAGTAACTATGCTGTTATTTTAATTACACTAAATCCCTAATAAGGCCCCATTGGATTTGGAGTAATGAGAAGGTGACAGAAGAGTTCATTATTGAAGTATGGCTATGCAGCAACATAAAGCTGCCCACCCCCAGATGCTATTGCAGCTGGCAGTTGTTATGGTACTGTAAGCATTAGGGAGAATTTAAAATTTCCCATTGAAAAAAAGGATGGAAAATGCTTTGAAAGCATTTAAAATAATTTAAAAGTTATTATGAGACCAGGGTGGGGGGTGGCTTAAGAATTTTGAAATGTTCTGTTTTCGTTCTGATTCAGAAGGAAATGGGATTTTGCAACACTGGGATTTCAGTGGAATGGAAATGTTGAGTTTTGACCAGCTACTCTGAGTGTGGACTTCAGTTCAAACATGTGTTTCTGAGAACGTTAGTTTCCATTAAAATGCTTTTTAATGACTGCAGTACACTGAACTTGATAGAATTCAAGCCAAACACATAATAAAGTGTTACAGCTAGGTAAGGCTATAGTCAGGTTGGCGTGTCTAAAACTGTTGAGCACAGTTTTATATCTTATTATATATAATAAGTATACTAAAAGTAGTTTAAAATATATATATAAAATTCAGCTGTGGGGAAGAGGCAGATTATAGGGGGAATGCACTTGCTTTCCATGAGGTTATCCGTTCAGGTTTTCCCTTTGTTCAGTTAATTTTGAAATGCCACATAAGACAGTGAGTCAGGAAAGTCCCTCTCGCTCCCTGTGTTTCTGTGCAGTTCCACCCGCCATTAACAAAGGGGATATCTCCGGGATGGGTCTCTCCCCTAAGGAAGTGAAGATCAAAGTAAACCACAGCCTGACCCTGGAGTGTGAAGCTCACGCGGTTCCTGCTGCTGCCATCAGCTGGTACAAGGACGGACAGGCCAGTCACAAACTTAATTCCTTCGAATGGGTGGATTTCGTACAGAAACGTTCACTGTCGCTACGAGTGAATAGTCACGCAGTGTAACAGGCTCGCTTGCACTGCTGGAATCAGCAGGAAGTCCTCTTCCCACCGTCCTGCTGGCAGGAGCACCCCTCATGCATCTTAGCATGCTCGCTGCCGGCCAGACCTTTGCAGCTTCACACCCTTGCTTTTTTGTGGGTGCTTCGCTGTGCCACGGAGACATCAGTGCTGGAGTCCCCAGGGGCCCCAGTGCCCTGTGCTTTGAAGGGGGGAGGCCCTGCCTAGCAGTAGCATCCCGTGGGGTGACTGCATGTCCCTTGGCCGCTGCGGCGAGTCCCCAAGGGCCCTGTTACAGCGTGGCCCTGTGCTTGGTTCCTCCAAGTGCTGCCCTTGCAGAAGCTGCAGAGAGCCTCCCGCTTGGTTCTGGCAGAGCTCGCAAAGCCGCAGAAGCATCTGGATCCTCTGCGAGGGGGACAGAGGCGTGGTTCCTGCCACACACAGTCATCACAGCAGCATTGGTCTGGAGGAGGAGCAGTTTGGAGGGGCAGTGCCAGAGTCGTACTGCTGTGCAGCCTTCTGGGGGCTGGCTATGAGTAAAAAAGAAATGGTGCCACTCTTCTGTAAGAGAGGAGAATATAATCTCTTGCTTTAGTTGTTCTTGGCAGGACACTTACCACGTGGCAGGCCTCTGCAGCTGGACCAGCTCTCCTGGATTTACGGAGCATGTGGAGGCAGCCCTGCGTCGCAGGAGGGGCTGTGTGGACACCCTCCGCCTGTTCTGAGCTGTAATTCTAGCACCTCCGGGGTGCCTGATTGTACTGCCAATGAAAAATGATGCTGCGGGGAGCTGAGAAGGTCCCCAAAGAAAGACAGGGGCTGTAAGCAGCTTGCTGTCACTGTCAGAGCAGCAGCTTTTTTGTAGGTTGCCCCTCGGTAAATGGCTTTCACTCGCATCCATGTGCTAAATGAATTATCCCCTGCGGGCCAGGAGTTCAGTGCTGACTCCCGAGCATGCTCCGTTTTCATTACAGAGAGGTGCAGGTTGTATTAGTGTAGTCTGCTGTCCTCTGTGATCGGAATTCTAGGAACAGTAACATAGAATGCTCTGTATCTCTGCGTTGCTGCAGCATCCGCTTTACGTTCGCACCATGTCCTTGCTGGGCAGCAGATGCTAATGGTTGTGTGGCTGTAGGGCGAGTTGGATCGAGTTGTTCACCTCGTAGAAAACAGATAGTTTGACGTGTGTAGGTTTTCCATCAGCTCGTCGACTTGGCTGGTGAGTCCAGGGATTGAATCAGCCTGATTGAACCCGGTCTGATGGGGACAGTGTTGCTCCTTTCAGCAGCAGCTTGGAGCTGGGGTTGGGAGTGATGTAAAACCGCATCCTCTTAGGAGACCAGCTACCAAGAGCAGAAAGGTGAAGATGCAGACAACCACGAAAAGAAAACTGCCTTCAGGGACTTGGAGCTTGATCAAGTTTGCTCAGGGAGGAGAAGCTGTTGGTCTGAGAGAAAGGAGGAGCAGATGAGAGGAGAGCTGGGCTGCTCCCATGGCCAAGGCTGCTGTCGCAGGAGCACCTGCCTTAGGGCTGTGTCCTGCGTGGTGACCCTCTGTAATTTGGTGTCCTAAGCAACTGCTTTCTGTCCATAGATTGAAAGCGGGCCTTGCTGGAAGCACTGACAAAAACTGGAGGATGTTCTGTTGGTAGTGGTGTCAAAGCAGAGGAAATACCAAAAACAAAGTACGCTCTTGCTCCCAGTATACTGTCTTAGGAAGGATTTTGAGACAACCTGACTTCAACCAAAAGAGAGATGACATTGTATTACTTTCACAAATACGGCTATTCCTAGTGTATGTTTTGCCACGTATTAATTTCCATGTAAAATTGTATTACAGCCACTTAAGCCAGATGATCATGTCGCCATCCAAGCGAGCGGCCGTACTCTGCAGATTAAGGAGGCTCAAGTGTCAGACACCGGTCGTTACACTTGTGTGGCACACAACATTGCTGGGGAGGATGAAATAGAATTTGATGTAAATATACAAGGTAAACAGAGTTCAGATAATAAAATTCTTCTGGTAGCCTCCTACTCTGCTCTTCTGGGATGCTGGAATTCTGTACAATTTTGTGTCCTTTACCCCTGCTTGGTCTAATCCAATGCTTTTGTGTTTTGTGTGATTTTTATTTCAGGTATATTTTGCTCATCTTTAAGAAATACAGTGTTTGATTATTCTTTCATATTTTGTGACATATACAGTGTTTCTGAAGTCACTGGAATGACTTAGTAACTCTGATCCTTCCTCTAAACTACATGAAAAAGTTTTAATTCAGCTTAAACTAAGGCATTTATTATATTTTATTTATCTGTATTGAGCAGTACTTAGACCCCAGACCTGAGCATCCTGTTGGCCTACACGTTGCGTGTAAATACAAGAAAACAATCATGAGTCACTTCTGAAAATTTAGGCAAAATTACAACCTGAGTAAAACCAGATAGCTTAGTATTTAAGTATTGTTGTTGATTAATACCCTCTATGTTTTGTTGTCAGCTCTTCTTACACTTATTTATTAGTCTTCCAAAAATATTCAGAAGATCGCTCAGTTGTTTGTTCTGATGAAGACAACCAGAATTTTCCTGGCTAAGCTAAATGGAGGAGGGGGTTAATTTAATACCCTTCATTTTTATTGCTGCTATTTAACAATTACAGTATCTTTTAATTTATTGGCTTTAAAACTATCTATATCTACTATAAGATTCTAACATTTTTCTCCTCCTTGGTTGTAGTTCCTCCTAGTTTCCAAAAGCCTTACAAGGAATGGGAAGCCGGTAACAGGGTAGATACAGGAAGAGGGGGAGAAAGTAAAGATGTGATCGTCAACAACCCCCTTTCACTGTACTGCGAGACCAACGCTGTGCCTCCTCCAGTGCTTACGTGGTACAGAGATGGCCAGCCTCTGAGCTCCAGTGATCAAGTGCTCATATTACCAGGTGGGTGTTCAAATGTCACTCTCTGACCTGAAGAAATGGCATTAGTGCTAGTATTTGTGTAGCAGGGAACTTTTCCCCTTCAAAACACTGCGCTGATGTTTGTTCCAGACTTTCTTGACTGGAGATGTTTCTTTCCAGTCCTTGGAATTAAGCTGTGTCCTTCTCTCATTTAAAAAGTAGTCTCTAAAATGCTGTGAATGTGACCATTTAACTTTCATATGGTGTGCTGCAAAATAAAATACAGCAATGATACCTTCTCTCTTATGTGTTCCTGATGGATTTCCTTGTGAAGTTTTGCTTTGGCAAAATCGTAACTGGAGTAGAACGACCTCTTAACTGGCAAGCGAGGCATGGCAACAAGGTTTCCAGCAGAAAAGTGGCTGTGAGCTCTTGCTTAACCTCGTAGGGGAAAGGGAGAGAGGCGCTTGTGATGCTGCGGGTGCAAGCAGGGAGCCTTGCTGTGCCAAGGCGGTGTGGGCTGGCGTGTGTAACGAAGGGAGCCGCGGGGCGGTGTGCGCTGGCGTGTGTAACGAAGGGAGCCACGGGGCGGTGTGGGCTGGTGTGTGTAAGGAAGGGAGCCGCGGGGCGGTGTGCGCTGGTGTGTGTAACGAAGGGAGCCGCGGGGTGGTGTGGGCTGGTGTGTGTAAGGAAGGGAGCCGCGGGGCGGTGTGCGCTGGCGTGTGTAACGAAGGGCAGCCATGGGGCGGTGTGGGCTGGCGTGTGTAACGAAGGGCAGCCATGGGGCGGTGTGGGCTGGCGTGTGTAACGAAGGGCAGCCACGGGGTGATGGTGTCTGTTTGTCTACTGGTTGCTCATCTGTGGGGAGACCAGGGACATCCACTCCCCAAATGTCTTCCTAGTACACCCTCTCTTTCTGAAGTTATTTGTGTGGCTATGCCTTAAATGAGGAATAGAGTGAAAAGTAAAACCAGTGTGTACCTGTCAGCTTCAGCAGTGAATTTTTTCATTTTGCAATAGCTTTACAAGAAGATTATGTGCTTCTATTTCCTGTTGCCTATTAGTTGTCTGTCACCTTGCCGAGAAATACTTCCAGTTTTGACTGAAGAATAACGTCTGGCTGCAGATTCCAGAAGAATGTTATTCCTTTCTGTGGAATTAATTACTCTTTTCTAACATTTCAGTATGAACATTGCTGAATACGAAGTATCTGCCAGTCGGAAAAGTAGCAGGGAAATAGAAGTCCTTAGTGACTTATAATTCAGAACAAATGCTGACCAGTCATAAATTTGCTTGCTCAGGTCGCTAGTGAAATCTGGTGTGGAGATGATGGAAACTGCTTGATGCTGCATATAAATCGTGAATGTGTTTTCCTTCCAGGAGGCCGAGTGTTGCAGATTCCACGGGCGCAGGCTGGCGATGCCGGCCGATACACGTGTGTGGCGGTGAACGAAGCCGGGGAGGATTCCATTCATTATGATGTCCGCGTGCTCGGTGAGCTTTTCCCCCTTTCCTTTTCCTTTTTAACAGCAGAAGAAGAGTTCTGTGGAAACTAATGAAGGATTGTAGCTCAGGTTTACTTAAATGTTTTTAAAATTTATAAATTCTGCATATTTGTGAACTATGAAATTAATGTGTTTATGTAAGGTGCTGGAGTTTTGTAGAAATACAGAGAATTGCATGAAAATAGTGTTAATGTTGTTAGTTCAGTATGTTTTCAGTCCGTCGTTATAGGAACTCAATTCTGTTCTCCCTATCACACTTCACCAGAAAGAAAAGTACATGTGGAAGTGCAGGTTTAGGTTTGAGCCGGGTTTCTCTTGTTCCCTGTCCAGTTTCCAGTTCAAAATTCTGACCGACGAGACTTTTCTCTCTCCTTATTTTGGTCACAGTTTTCTAAAATATCTGCCAGATGCCCAAAGGCGCAAGGGAGTTGATGGTTTAGATAAGCACTGAATGCCTGCAGAGTCCGTTTGGTGTGAGCTGTTGACAAACACTGCACGGAAAGCTTTCGCGTGCTGCCTGCGTTGTCTGTTGGTGTACTCAGGGCTTCTGCCTTGGGAAGCGCTCATTTCTTTACCTCTATTTTTGTATCTACCACTGAAAGCACGGGTTTATTGTTAGGTAGAGGGCCTGCTTTGGAAGTCCTCTGTTGTTCTGGCAGCAAAGAACACGACGGACTCACTGGAAAAGGAGTTTTCACCTCTTCTTTATGGCTGCTGTGAACAATCGTACTTCTGCCGTCCCTCGGGTTATACCGATTAGTTCTGGCTGAACTACTCCTGGGATTTGATTATCTTTCACTGCATTCACTGAAGATTTCCCTACTTTCTTATGAAAACCCAATCTGAAAGATTGGTAGGCAATCTTAAAAAAAACCCAAACCAAAAAGGACAAAAGACACTGGGAGATACGACTTCACAGCATTCCTACCACGCTTTGCTCTCTTGTAGTACCGCCATCCATCGGTGGAGCTGATGGGGACCTGCCCGAAGAGGTGACTGTGCTGGTGAGCAAGGCTGCGGTGATGGACTGTGTTGCGAGTGGCAGCCCTGCTCCAAGTATTTCCTGGCAAAAGGACGGCCACCTCCTGCCCGAAGACGACAAACACGCACTTTTGTCCAATAGAAGGAGGCTGCAGGTAGCTCTTAGTGAACAACCGATTTTTAGCGTCGCAGTCACAGGCTGCCCATAAAGACAAAACTGTTTAGATTTGCAGTGTATATGGTTCTGATTTTTTTTTTTCCCCTACAAGGTGCTGCAGACCTCAAGAGTTTTTGTCCCTTGTCCTTGTCCCTCAGCTGCTGCTTCCCCCTCCTGTGTCATTCCTTCTGTGGCGCTGATCCAACCGTTTGTGGTCATGCTGTGAGCCGCATCGGTGAAATCACGTGGTTTAAAATACTGCTGATTGTTGTGGGGAGCAACCTGTTGTTGTCAGTTTTGCCTAGGTTTCCCTAACAGAGTTTAATTATTGCAAAATGTGCTTCTTAATTTAAAGAAGATAGTGAATCCTGAAGAAGATGTCCCCTGCCCCCCCAGTCAATGGGTGATGCTGGGTGAAACTTTTAAAACAGAGCGCTGAGCTTAGGTCTCTCCGTTTTCATGGCATGATCTAAGGATACAATAAAATAGAAGAACATTATGATTTTTATTACAACCATTTTATTAATAGTTTTTTTGTTACTCATCTTGAATGAATTTAATGTGATAGATACTACGTTGACTTTTCTGGAGGTGTGAGATGCACAGAGTTGCAGAACAGATTCTGAAAGGAGTAGCGTCAGTGGAAGTTTTTTGGCTTGGCTTCTTCGTAACACTGCAAAGGCATTCATAAAAAAACCAAATAAACCCAAAGAACCCTACAGACTTGCAGGTCCCGAAGACTCTGAAGGTCTCTGGGGAGACACCAAGACTTGATGCTTTAACAGTAAGTTGTCTTACGTATTAGCTCAACAACAGTCTTGTTTCTTTTTCTTAGATTTTGAATTCCCAAATAACAGATACTGGCAGGTACGTCTGCATTGTGGAAAACGTAGCTGGAAGTGCCAAAAAGTATTTTAACCTAAATGTTCACGGTAAGTACAATAATCCATCATTTGCTGGTTGTCTTCTTTCAAACGTTTAGCTTGGATGCGTGAATTTTAGCAGAGTGCTTTGGCACGTACTGAGCTGTATGCGTGTAAGTTGTCTTACTGGCTGTAATGGAGATTCTGGCGTACTAGAAATCAAACGTGCGTTAAAGTACCTGGGCAAAACATAGCTTGGGATGCCCCATGGCTTCGGGTCTTTGTACGTATTCCGTGGAGGTGGAAAGCAGTACCGAGGGAGCCTTGTTAGCCGCTCTGCATGTAGGTGTTGCTCAGCCCTGCACTCATGGATTACAAACTGATAACAAAGAGGTACGGCATTGTAAAAGCTTACTTTTTTTTTCATTTCTGCTGTAAGATTCCTTTCGATTCCTTTCATTTTTTGTTGTTATTGAGTTAGAATAGTATTACAATAAATTTGGGCCTTTGACATTGCAAGTCTAAAACAAATACAATCAAGAAATTAAAACGTTTTCCACTATTTTAAAAAACTGTCTCTCCACCATCTACCCTTACCTCTCCCAATAGCTTCAGAAAATCAGGACATCGAAATAACATTTCAGAGTTAGCCTTAACTTCTCCTTTTATTTCTGCCCACTCTTCCTCCCACCGCCTTCAGCTTTCTGTTCTGAATTGAAGATCAAATAAGCATTACTGCCACAACATCATCTGCACTAGGACGTGTTAAAAACCTGTGCAGAAATACTGGCAGCTACACCTTTATCTGCTCTCGCAGTACAATGTGGAGACTGATATCAGAGTCGTCTACATATGATCAGGATCCTTGTGCACATCCTTGTAGCTAGCTAGTCTTCTGTGTTATGCACTAGATGGAAGGCAAGTGCTGCCTTCTCTCTCTCGCTTAAAGGCAGTACCAGCATCCAAGGAACTTGATGATTCAGGTTATTACACACAGAAGAAATATTTTTTTTCTGTCATTCACACATGCAGCAAATTTACATACTAAATGAAACAAATTTATTGTGCTTCCTTCTCCTCAGTAGTACAATTAGCTAGAAACAGTGTTGTCATGGGAAGAATTTGCCCTGGAGTCGTTCTCTGAGAAGTTCTTTTCTTTCAGTGGAGTCTATCCAGATTTCCCGATGTTTGAGTTCTGTTTTAAACTCAAAATGTTTTGCTTTTCTTGACATTTCTGTTTTAACTTAAACTCCTTGTCTTTAAAATATTTGTTTGTAAGGACTAGAGTCTGATACTGTTATTTTAAAAGAAATATTTGCATGAAGCTTCAATTCTAGCTCAACAGTAGTACCAATTTAGGTCTATTAATCTCTGAATACAGTTTCATTTGAAAAATTAGACTATAGCTGTTCAGGACAGGACCACCCAGGGAGAAGCACTGATGGAAACGCATGATCACTAACCAGCATGATCTTTGTTTTGTCAGTGTTACAAAACCATTATTGTCCAGCATATTCATATGTCTCTAATGGAACAAAGTGATTCCATAAATTTAAATAAAATATTAAAGGTGATGCTCTTTAATAAGTTAAAAAGTTCACTTCTTGTTTCAAAGGTGAGCATTAAAACTAAAATAAAACCTTCTAAGATATTGAAAATAAGTATCTAATTTTTAAATCCCAACCTCTAAACTTAATATAGAATAAACAGGTAATTTTCACACTGAATACTAAAATTGAACTCTGTATGCCATCTGTATGCAGATTACCTGTGGTACCTTTGCGAGTGGTTTGCACACGCCGTGAAGGCTGCAGAATTTGAAATGTACCATTTATATAGTTTACACAAAATTCATTAAAAGATAGCTGGGTTTTGGCCCTGTGTATTGAATTGCCCACTGTCTTGCGCTGCCAATAATCACATCTGTGGGAAAGTAACTGTAAAAGTAAATAAATAGAAATAACGATAAAATGTCATCAGATCAGAATCCTACGTTTATTCTAGTGAACCATTTTACACTCATTATCAGGAAAATAACCTTCAGTTATTCCAAGCTGAAAAATATGGACTGAATTCACCCATTTATGTTGACTCCTCTTGTTTCTGCAGTGCCACAGAGGAGCAATAAACTTGACTTAATGACTGTTTTATATCATTCAAGTGAGAGAGAGCAGCTGGAGTATTGCTGGTGAATAAGGTCCAAAATACTTTCACATTTCTGTCTTTGAAGAAGAGGATTCCATGTGTTCTTTGGAATGACTTTTCCACCCAATAAAGCCAAGAACATGCTTTTGCTTTCCTCTGAAGTGTTTTATATATCCACACTGCAAAAACATGGAAACTAAAACTTGGGCTTTATTAAAAGGAAGAGATTTACAGTTATTTCATTTTCAATAGTTCTTGTACAAAGGTCAAATGTTGAAATATTCTTGTATTTAAAAATACTGGGACTTGTAAGCTTAAAAATGCACCCCTTAGAGCAATGCTTGTGTGCCAGAATTTTAAACTGCTTAGCTCACTGTTAAACAACAGGTTTGTCTGGTTAACAAAAGCACTCTGAACTGTATCGGAAGGAAGCGTTTTTTGGTTCTCTGTGAGAAAATGGACTATTTCAGAACAAATGGGAACAATACATTATCAGGAAGAAATTACACCTAGTCATCCTACATCTCCTGAAAAGGTAAATTTAATCTGTCCTGCCTTACTTGGCAAGTGTCCTATGAGTACAGCATTTTAAAATTGGCAGCGCGTTAGGCAGGAGCTGCAGGATCTCTTGTAAAGTGATCAGCCTTCCCAGATCTCAAGCACAGAAGGACTGCAGATGGTCATTGAATCGTTTAAATTTTTGTGCATTATAGGAGCAGGAGTGACCATTGGATTGGCTTCGGTCATATTTCCAGAGGTTCAACAAGGGCAAATGCAGGGTCCTGCACCTGGGAGGAACAACCCCATGCATCAGTACAGGCTTGGGGCGGACTTGCTGGAGAGCAGCTCTGTGGAGAGGGACCTGGGTGTCCTGGTGGACGACAGGTTAACCATGAGCCAGCAGTGTGCCCTGGCTGCCAAGAAGG
>Ga0065711_1040265_pt1 | contig 17109 bp, 5 predicted proteins | sample Hoacrofraction12_FD_59098 | JGI IMG/M metagenome (GOLD analysis project Ga0065711, IMG submission 59098) | Hoatzin crop microbial communities from Cojedes, Venezuela - Epithelial fraction 12 v2 (version 2) | ecosystem: Host-associated > Birds > Digestive system > Esophagus > Crop | place... | reverse complement strand
GCCTAGTTTGAAACTTAACCAATCAGTTTAAAACACGCTGCCTTCTGATCTGTATAAATGTATGTGTGTAAGAACAATAAAACGATCATCCTGCTTGCATCAAGCGGTGTCCCGTCTCTCAATCGCGGCATGTGATGATACAGTTAGAGAAATGAGGGAGGAGGACAGATCTAACTGTTATTTGACTTCATGTGATTTGGAGATCAGGCTCTAACTAGGCTACATTAGAGGAAATGATGCAGGCAAAAAGGTTGAGAAAAGTTGATTTAGAAACCATGTCCTTGCATTATTGTTCTTTCTTTTCTCTTCCCTGCTTTCCTGCAGGGATGCAGGAAGATTTGGCAGCAGGACAGTGGACTGGCAATAGAAGGAGCAAGAAGACATGGGTGTTGAGCAGCATTACCAGCATCCCCGGTACTGCTGCTCTAATGCAGTATATTTCTTAATGATGTCAGAAGCCTCAAGCTTCTTTCATCTCCGACTGGAAAAAATAAGTCTTGATGGGCTTTTTGTTCTTTTTTCTTTTTTTTTTTCTTTTTCTGTCACTACTTCCAGTAGTGTATTAGAGGGAGAAAAGGAGGAAGAACACAGAACTTAGTAGCTTTGGTCTTTTCTCCTATTTTCTTCGTGAAAGAGAGAAAAATCTGCTCCACCCTCTTCTGCTCTCCTCATCAGCTGTAGGTTTGCCGCGGCTGCAGGTGGTTCAAAACTGGAACAGGAACAGATCTAGAGGTGAAAGGACAAGCGCCTCTGGAGCTTCATATTTAGTTTCAAAGCAAAGCAAAACATTGCTGTGGAACTGCAGAGGGTCAGGGTTAATTTACCTGCAAGATGTGGCTACCTGGGCTGCATATATTTTGGTGGTACTGCTCAGAAGAACCAGCTTATCCAGCTGGACACAAAACCAGGCTTCAGTAACTTAGAAGCAATAACACTGGTGACAAAGTATATCATCTTAGCAACATATATTTCATCATACATTAGATTTCAAACCTTACTTCTTTTATTAATCAATGTATTTTTTTGTAAAAAGAGGCATGAAGTTATTACTACGTTTTATTTTCCATAGACCCCTACTCATCATCATGAATTTCATTACCCCAGTTAAATTCTTTATGAAGAGCCCAGCCACTGACAGATATATTTTTTCTACTTTCTAGTGACTCTTCCAAGACATTATCAGAACTCAGTTCTTTGCTGAGTTTTTTCCTCCATCCTTTAGAGCTTTCTCAGCAACTCAACGCACATAACACATAGTTTTACCAGTAGTTTGTTTAACGTCTTCCTTGAGTATGCTGTTATGTAGAGCATTTATTCGTCATCATACAGTGATATCATCTGTCCTTTTTCCAGGTATTGAGCTACAATTTTCTGGAGGCACCATTGTATGACTTCTTTCTGTCTTAATTACGGAGAAATATACCTTTAAATTGTCCTTAGCTCTGGCATAGTGATAGATTGAGTTGTTTTGCTTCCCTTCCCGTATCAATTTTCTATGATTCCTACATGCTGATTTATATTTATCATCAGCTTCTTGTTTCTTTAATCAGCAAGCAATAACTTCATAGCTGCTGTCAAACCTGTTAGGGTAATTTTAACTGGTAAAGGCATCTTTTTTAATTGCTTCAGGCAGAAGCTTTTCAGACTCGTACTGAAATGCTTTAAGACAGTTCCCAGTTATCATTCAATTTTTTTACTTAAATTATTTTCCCAATGGATTTGGTCATATGTTAATACAGTAGCTGCGTTTTTTGAGTGGTGCAAGAGTGATATTAGAAGGTACACAATGATGTAGCTGCTTGTTCTGTAAATTTTTGTTCTCCACGTTCATTGATATTTCCTTGCCTACCCATATGGAAGAGCAGTGTTCTGGCCTTGAAATGATTGATTTCTGAAGTGAATTATGTTTATGCCTGGCATAGAGGTATGAACTAGAATGGCATATATTTTGGTTAACACAACTATGCAACACTGACTTTTTAACAACAAAAAGACCAAATTTTAAAATAACATCTAATAGTATTCCTGACTCTCTTTTTGCTCAGGAGGACATCTGAATTTTCAGGCAGCAGAATTTTAAAGACACATCACTTTACTCTCACTGGGGAATTAAACTTCAAAGATTTTTTTGTTTTTATCTTTTTATCATGGTTAGTAGAGATCAGTTCCAAGGTAAGAACAGGTATATTCTTCATAAGTATCCCGTATTATGGATAAGCTCAAGGTAAGAACAGGTATATCCTTCATAAGTATCCCGTATTATGGATGAGCTCCTCTCTTCCAAGTGGTGCTGGAACAGACTCTTTTGCTGTCATTGAATCATACTTTCATTTAGTAGAGGAGAAACCCTTGCTGATGAGAATCATCAATATTGAGTTGACGAACTCACATTTTCCAATGAAAATGATCAAAAAAGTCTCTCTGCTATTTTTATACCTGAGATCATTCAAGGTTGTTATGATGTGGGAAAAAGTATTACTTGATAGTGTATCAAAAGAGAGAACCTTCCTGTCTTCCACTGGAAGATAGCATTTTCCAGTTCCTTTGGAGACACCTTGGTGAGAATGGGGACAACTGGATGCCATGAGCCATGCTTGAAAGCTGGGCCCAGGGGGTGGCAAGCATAGTGACCCATGCCAACTCTGTTACACTGTCTCATCAGCCCTTCTGCCCCATTTGTTCTTCATTAAGCACCTACAGCTGTGGCTGAGATAGGTAGTTTGGCGACAATATCAGAAGGGACTGTGAATATTCATGTCATTCCTTGACAGACTGTCAGCGTTTTCCTGATGGGTGGAAGCAAAAGATGGTGCTTTTTAGGCGTGTCTTATTCTTTGGGAGGCCGACAGAGTTGCATGGAACAAGGAGAAGGTAAGTCTGTAACCACAGGGCTTTATCCCTACTGGGTGTAAAAGGCGGATGACAGGTGAGAGACCACACAAAAGCAAAGGTTACAATTACCTTTTCCAGGAGATGATTACAGAGAACCCTCCCACAGGTGTCACTTAATACACGTGTCTCTGTATATGCTGGGAAGGGATAATGTTTGTTTAGTTTTTTTCTATCCAAACAGAAAGAGTTATGGGTCAAGTTCTGATGCCTTGAGTAACATTAGGAGGTGCATAGCCCTGTAGGTTAGATCACTGGTATCAGCTGAATTATTTGGAAATATGCTACTCAGTCTGATTCTGCATGTCCATGTGTGTGACTGACTTAACAGTATTAAGATCATATGAACACTCAGTCTTTGCAGTTTTAAATACACATATTTTAGTTTGTTCACAAGTGGGTGTAATATTTCTAATTTGATTTGGTACCAAACAAAAAAAATCTAAACATGTGGCTGAATTCCTGAATGTAAGTGACAGCTGCAAAACCACAAGAATGTGTGACAATTTTCATGTTTTTCTAAAAGCAAACCCAGCTTTGGACAATGCAGTTGAAATCTCTGGGTGTCATTTACCTTTTATTATCACAACCTCCCTCCCCTACAAGAATGACAATAAATTTCTTCCTCTTTCATAGCCTACAAAATGAATTCTTGTCTGCTCTTGCCTGTGGTATAATTTTTCAAATAGCTCTAGTGATTGCAGTCTTGAGTGTATGAATAGAAAATTCAAATTGTTTAGTTGAAAGAGAGTCTTATGAAATTTGCAAGCATGCAGCAAAAACAGATTAGGTAGATAAAAAGAAGATCACTTTTGTTTATAATGAATGCTAAAGCTAACAATGGAAAAAAACCACCCCTAACCTGCAAGGCTTTCGTAGGTAGGCTGTTCTGAATTTCAAGAACATCACAGAAAATATAATAGTGTTATAATACTGCTAATGTTTTTTCAAAAAGTGTGCTCTCACTACTGACCTATAATACATCTGCCAAATTGCTTCTGCCACATTTGAAACCCAAACTTCAGATAATTTTACAAGATCTCTTTGCTCTTACTGAACATTTTTCCAGACTCACAAATACAATGTTTTCAAATAAAAAGACGAAGATTTAATTACTGGTGTAAGCCCAAGGATGAGAAATTCTTATTTTTCTTGTTAAATAGTTCCAGTGTCTTCTAGATAGTGAATTTCTGTCCCATTTTTGAAGGTAAGGTCATTATTATGTCTTAACCTTTAGTTTGGCTTTTTATGCATTTTGTGGCAATGGATCTTCCATTTTCTAAGTATATCTGGGAGCTGAGATAACATTATTTTGTGAAAGAGTGATGTTAGGTAGAAGGTTTATACTTTTATCTGAGTTCGATTTATCAAATTTAAAAGAACAGTATCTTTGCTATAAGAGTGATTTTAACTTTTAAATACTGGTGTTATGGGCTGAACTCCAGGACCATAACTTGCAAGGGCTTTGATTGAGAAGCTGTAAAATTACTATAGGTGCATATTGGTGGCTTATCCCTTTCTCCTGAAATAGGGCTTGACTCTACATTGAGCATGCCTGAGGTTGAAAAGGACACTCACAGAAAAATAATTACATACGTTTTGGAATTGAGCTTTCAATATTTACCTGGTATTAGTTTTGTAGCTTGTACTGAGGCTTGATTGATCATTACTTGATAATACCACTAGAATACTATTTAGTAGCAGCTTAGCAATGAGTTTGTTTAAAGCCTTAATTCCCAGAGACAAGTGATTATGTTATCATCTCAGCTTTCATTTAGAAATGTGAGAAAGTTTTCAGTCTTCCTAGTGCTGGGAATAAGTTTAAAACAGTCTGAATGCATCAAACCAGAAAAGGCAAACTAAAAGACCTTAATATTTCCTTATTTTCTTTATTCTTATGTGTTTTTTTTAAACCACCTCATGATGCTTTGAGGTGGCAACAATAATTTCTTTTTTAGCATTTGATGTTAGCCTCACTGCACAGCCACTCAGCAAATGTTAAATATGAATACAAAATACAATGCTTGAATTCCCCCTGACCCTATCTATTGAAAAATAACATGTAAAACTATATTCTACTAATTACTCAACTGTAATGTTAACATACAATTCCAAACTAGATGTATATAAGTGTTGCACATGCATTTTAGCAAAATGATTGATAAGATATGAATGAGTTATAAGCTACATAGCTCTACTATACATGAAGATAACTCTTCTATACATGAAGACACATACTTGCCATCCGGAGAGACCTTGAGAGGCTCGAGCAGTGGGCCTGTGCAGACCTCGTGAAGTTCAACAAGGCCAAGTGCAAGGTCATGCACATGGGTTAGGGCAATCCCAAGCACAAATACAGGCTGGGCAGAGAATGGATGGAGAGCCGCCCTGAGGAGAAGGACTTGGAGGTGTTGGCTGATGAGAAGCTCAACATGATCCAGCAGTGTGCGCTCACAGCCTAGAAGGCCAACCCTATCCTGGGCTACATTGAAAGAAGCATGGCCAGCAGGTCGAGGGAGGCGATTTGCTCCTCTACTCTGCTCTGGGGAGACCCCACCTGGAGTCCTGCATCCAGCTCTGGAGCCCTCAACACAGGAAAGACATGGACCTGTTGAACTGAGTCCAGAGGAGGGCCACAAAGATGATCTGAGGGCTGGAGCACCTCTCTTATGAGGAATGGCTGAGAGAGTTGGGGCTGTCCAGCCTGGAGAAGAGAAGGCTGCGGGGAGTCCTTATAGCAGCTTTCCCGCACCTGAAGGGGGCCTACAAGAAAACCGGAGAGGGACTTTTTGCAAGGGCATGTAGTGACATAACATAGGGTAATAGCTTCAAACTGAAAGAGAGTAGGTTTAGATTAGATATAAGGAGGGAATTCTTTACTATGAGGGTGGTGAGGCACTGGAACAAGTTGCCCAGAGAAGTTGTGGATATACCCTCCCTGGAACTATTCAAGGTCAGGCTGGAAGGGGCATTGAGCAACCTGGTCTAGTGGAAGGTGTCCCTGTCCATGGCAGGGGTGTTGGAACTAGATGATCTATAAGGTCCCTTCCAACCCAAACCATTCTATGATTCTGTGATATCATGTATAGCTGCCTTTATTGCTAGTTCTTGGGTAGCCTTGGTGACAGACAGGGTGATGCAAAGAAAAGAGAATTCTTTAGAGCAAAGGCAAGTCAGAACATATTTTCCTAGTTTGATTTTTTTTTTTTTGTTTTATTTTTGTGCTAAACATTGAAAACCAACATTAAAGATAAAAGATAAAGTGTAGTTAATGTGATTTATTTCTGGGATTAGCTCTTTTAAATATACCTCTTTGGAATAACTAGCAGTATTGCTTCTTGATCTTTAATTGCGAGATCAATTGCCTGAGTTTCTGTTTGTTTGACTGACAGTCCTTTTTTTTATAGGTAGCTTGCGTGAAAGGGCTTTTCTCTAGCATCCCGTCCTAAAGGTTTCCACATGAAGCGGCAGAAGTGAAAGGGAGGATGAAATAGACATAGGTAGAGGGTCAGTTATTTGAATGGTCCAGAAATGTGAATGCAAGCTTAGGCGTGAGTGCAGGTCTCTTGTGGTGTCAATGTGTTCATTTGCTATTGGTGTCATGAGCTCCTTTGCAAAAGGGATCCACACAGGCAGTAACAGATGACAGCTGAAGCAGAAGAGGGCGGTGATGTAGGAGAAACTGATTTTAAACCTTCTCAGACATCCTGCAAGGCCAAAGGATAAAGCATGACTTAACAAAAATTAGCCTAAGAGCTCTGTACTGAAATATCATGAAGTTTGAATGCTGTGCCTGTATTTGCTTTACCATCTGTGCTTTGGTTAATGGGAGCTATCCCTTTAAAACTTAGTGTGGCAAAGAGAGTGTCTGACCTGAAGAAGGGGTGTGTGTTTTGCATATGACTCAAGATAGGAGAAAGGTATATCTGAGAAATTTCAGAAGGCTGGAAAGACTGCGTTGCCAAGAAGCAAAACTTAAAAGATTAAAAAAGATAAAAAAATCTTTTGCAAACAGAGGGACTAAATGTCTCCAGTCATTGCTAATTAACCTCTTACATCTGAGCAGTGTGCGTCCTGTTTAGTTCAGCCAGGACTGAAAGTAGACCCCTCTAATGCAGGCTTAAGTAGCCACACTATTAAATGAGTTGGATGAGTCTCTTCTCCTACCCCCGTGACAGTGATTATAGTGCATCTCTCCCTAGGTCTGTTGACAATGCTCAATGCACAGGACCATGACTTTTCTGGGTCCTCTGCCAGGGATTCTTGTGCTGATTGTGGGCTGCAATCAACAGTCCTGGCAACAGCTTTATAAAAGCTGGCAAAACTCACTATTACAAGGACGTTGAGCCAAATGAAATTTAAAAAGTCTGATGATAGTGAATAATTGAGACTTACTTCTTCACATAAGACATTTCTTATAGTCTCATGACGTTTGATTTCTGAATATTTTCTTCTGGAATTACCATGCAGATACTTTATTTTCCATAGCCTGCATACACTTTATGTTCCGTAGTTTTCCATATCTTTCTTTTTTCAAAAGTGATGGCGGGGGAAGTGAACAATGTCACCTGTTTACTTATGTCATACATATCAAAAAATGACAGTTCATGTCATTCCTGAAATTTTGTGGCCAAACTATGGTAGAAGTGCAACAGGAGGTGGCTGTAATGTAAAATAGGACTTCTATTCTGTTAACTAAATTTGTCTTAGTAAATATGCTAACACAGGCTTAGATACTTTTTGATGAAAGATCACATATATTTTGTGATTCATTTTCCATTTCTTTTGTGTTCAGAGATGCAATCTTGAAGTGGGCTGTTAAGACTGTCTGTTCTGTCCTCAGGAATAAAGCAGTTACAACCAGAGTGTGATCTTCCATACTTAATAGAATTTAGAAACAATACTACATTTTATATTCAACAGAAATAAGGGTTCCTAAATGAGTGGAGTAGATACAAGAAGCCAGAGATGTAATCAGCTGTACTCTATGGGCTCCTAAGGAAAAGAAAATCCCCATGATTCTTCATAAAAAATATATAAAGGTTGCTGGATGATTTAAGGCCAGATTATCAAATCACTTCAATGCAATTTATGGCTTTAGATAATGGGAGGTCAAACATGTATTACCAGCTGACTTAAGTTTGATTTGATTGAAAGATAAAACTCCGCTACATGAACAATATTAACTGAAAGACTCTGCTTTACATTTCTTACTGGTGGCACCCTGGGGAGGCAACTTTCTTGGCATTTCACATCCAATTTAAGCACATCATTGATGAAAAGATGGCTAAATTGGTGCTTCACTTTGTAATAAAATATATCACAAATTGTTTATCTGATCAATGGAGAATGCAGTCTCAAGCTGTTCAGGGCTAATGTACTCGCTGCAGTGAAATAGTAAGTTATTGACGGTCAGAAGAACCTGGGAATTTCTAAACTCAGTTCAAATTTCCTGAATGAGAGGAAGATATTGCATTAGAATATTAGTTTGTAAGAGATTAACTCTGCTAGCTGAATTCTTACTGAAATCACATAGATGTGAGTAGAGGACACTAAGTGCTTAACAGGAAATGCTCAGCTTCTCATAAGAGCAGGCTCTAGAGGACAGAAAAGGGTCTTATTCTTACCTTACTTATGCAAGCTTTACACCACTGTAATTCCACTTGCTTTGTTTGACAAAGTCCTGTAGCAGAAAAGGGAAAGTCATGCCATATGTGTCTTGTATGTCAAATATTATTTTCAGAGCTGTAGGAAGACATTTTGGTGCCTGGGGTAGGGTGGGACCACTCCTTCCTAGGTGGGAAGCATCTGGGACCTCCTTGGGACCAGAGCCACATGGAGACTACCTGAGAAGATGCCTCCTTCAGACACAGGCTGAGCCAGCCCCGAAGGGATCTGAGAGGATGTGGAGTAGAGAGAACAGGGAGCTATCCTGTGAAGGAGCAAGGTAGGGAGGTAGGACAGATATACATTTTGCCCTCCAGGCCTTGCAACTGTTTTTGCTGGAGCTGATGCCCACTTTGCATCCTAAGGATGGGAAACCAGAACTGTGACAGTCCTCAAGTTCAACTGGCCTCAATCCTGGCCTCACAGGAATGCAGAGTCATATTACTTATGCACCCTAGCCATCCATTTGACATGCTCTGTTACTTCTCTTTTCATTACCATTCTCCCACAAAATGAAGTGGATAAGGATGACTAAGAATGGTTTTCACAAGAACTAAAATCATTGAATCATAGATTAGATTGGGTTGGAAGGGACCTTTAAAGGTCATCTAGTGCAAGCCCCCTGCAATGAGCAGGGACATCTTCAACTAGATCAGGTTGCTCAGAGCCCCGTCCAACCTGGCCTTGAATGTTTCTAGGGATGGGGCATCTATATCTCTCTGGGCAACCTGCTCCAGTGTTTCACCACCCTCACTGTAAAATTTCTTCCTTATATCTGGTCTCAATCTACCCTCCTCTTGCTTAAAAACATTGCCCCTTGTCCTATCACAACAGGCCCTGCTAAAAAGGTGGTCCCCATCTATCTTATAAGCTGTGTTTAAGTCCTAGGAGGTCTCCTCAGAGCATTCTCTTCTCCAGGCTGAACAACCCCAACTCTCTCAACCTTTCTTCATAGCAGAGGTGTTCCATCACTCGGATCATCTTTGTGGCTCCCCTCTGGATCCCATCCAACAGGTCCATGTCTTTCCTGTGTTGAGGGCTCCAGAGCTGGTTGCAAGACTCCAGGTGGGGTCTCCCCAGAGCAGAGTAGAGGGGAGAATGCCCTCCCTTGATCTGCTGGCCGTGCTTCTCTTGATGCAGCCCACGATCTGGTTGGCTTTCTTGGCTGTGAGCACACATTGCCGGGTCATGTTGAGCTTCTCATCAGCCAACACCTCCAAGTCCTTCTCCTCAAGGCTGCTCTCCATCCCTTCATCTCTCAGCCTGTATTGATACCAGCAGTTGCCCCAGCCCAGGTGCAGGACCCTGCACTTGGCCTTGTTGAAACTCATGAGGTTTGCACATGGGTCCACTTCTTGAGCTTACCCAGCTGCCTCTGGATGGTGACCTCAGAAGGTCTGTCTTTTGTGAGCAAGGCTCCTGTCTGCACAGGACTAGCCTCATTCACTGTAGATATGGGAGAGAATAAATTGCATGATATAATTTTCTTATTTATTTATTTATTTTCCCAGAAATTGCTCACAGACAGAAGGAAATACAAAACAAAGTGGTTGGTGGATATTTTTAGTGGGAGGAAACTACTCTTTCCCCAAGGTTGAAGGAGGAAAAGACTTCTTTCTTTGCAGCACTTAGGTTTAGGACCCTGCAAAAGTGGGCTGGTATACTTCTTCTGCACAGGAATAATTAAAAGAGTGGAAAAGAGGTGTAAATTGTGTGTACTAGGAAAGCACCTTCACTGGTGAGATGTAGGATATTCCAAGGTGAGTGCTCCGTGGTCTCTTGCTGAAGCTGCTCTGCTATGCACAATAGCTTTCAACATTGTTGTCCCTACAGGGGAGCAGAACAATGCAGGCTGCTGACTAAAGTGTTTATCTGAGAACTAAAAATAATAAGTTCCCATGCCCTTTCTCTCCAATAACTACTATAATGAAGTAATAAAATTATTGTAATTACTTTATTCAGCCAAAAATACTAGATTCTGTCCAATGATGTATTTCATTTTGTTTGGCTGAAAACTGGTAGTTTTGTTAACAGGATAGAAATCACACTTTCAGGAGGAGATAAAGCTCTCTTGTGCTTAAAGCAGGTATCAGTGTCATAGGAAACTCACTTTTGTCCCCACCAGTGATCTGCAGTAGTACAGAGGCCAGATGGCCAAAATGCTCTCCTTTGTTCTTGTCTGACTTTTGGCAGTTAAATAGTCCTAGGCCTGCCCGGTACTTGAATGAGAGACCTAGGAAAACACACATAGCAGAGGAACAAATGAAAGAATACTGCTTTGTCGCCTGGTGAATCTTAAATCAAAGCAGCTGAACAAGTAGAACTTAATTTTGACACTCCATTAGGGCTTGTGGAAAGCTGGGGAGGAGAGAGCTTTGCCCAAGTACAGACTCTGATTCTAAGCATGCCTTCCAAATAATATTTTTTTGTCAAAATTTCTCACTAATTTTATCCTCCCCCACTCCTTTTGAGGGTGTTTATCTTCAGGAAAACAGGGGTTTTCAGAAGTTCTAAGGGCTTCTGACTGTGCATCAACACCGATGGTTTCTTTGATATCACCGTTGACAGGGATAGTATGCAAACAAGAAATGGTAAAAAATGTCTTTGAGGAACTTGCTATTTAGAAACCTCTGACAAAAAAAATGTGTTAAATGAATGCCTTTTTGTCAAAATGAGAAAAAATGGTAGTATGGATTTATCTTTTTCTTGATCTCAAAACCTGTTAGCATGACGACTCTATTTTAATTTTGCCATTTGCCATGAGCAGAGAAAGGGTATTGATGAAAAATTGCACTGAGCAAAATAGAGCAAGGAAAATGAAGGAAGGTACTTCTGACGAGCAAGCCCTTTATTAGTTCTGTGGTGTTTTCATCATCTTTAAAGTAATGACCCCCTATTGTTTCAAAAAATGTTTGGATCTGTAGATGATGGCAAAAGCATCAGAAACCCCAGTTTACCAGTTTTTACTCAAGAATACTTTCCTTATGTCCTTGTGTGTTTGTGACATTTCCTCATTTTGGTTTTGTGCAAATGAGAAAAGAGCTCTTTATATGTTACACAAAATTATTCTAGTCTTTTAGTCATCTTGTGATATATGTTGTTCATGTGAATTCACATCTAAGAACTCATGAGCATTCATTACAGTTATTACAGCAATTATTTAAAATATTATTTTTATATGCATGACCAAAAATACCAATTTTCTACCTAAGTGCTAGTAAATGATTGAATAATATTACTGTTACATTAAAATCAGTGTTTTGATCATGTCCTAATAATCAGGTGAAGTGTCCTTAAGAAATAAAATAATCCTTATATTTTAGTAGATTATAGAAATTACCTACTTAGTAATAGATAGATCCAGAACAGTACTTTTCTTGTTCAACAACAGGGTAGTTTTGCGAGTCTGCCAGATGACATCGTCAGTCTTTTCCTCACTCAGAGTAATTAAAGCAAAGCATAAAGTACACATACGGGTATCTTAGTCATGATTTTTTTTCTACCTCTGCTTTTATAGAGTTTTGGAGAGACAATCGGGTACTCTGTACGCCTACACAGTTTGATGCCTTCCGAAATCCATTCAATAAACTTGCCTTTTCAGAAAGTTTCCTTAGAGCTATCAACACACATACCCATTTGGTGTCTCTTTGGCCCAGCTCTTGCTATTCTCTGTTCTGCTTTAAATAACCCTTCCACCCACAGCTGCTACAAAGAAAACTCTGGTTTTGGATACACCTTTTCTTCAGATTTTATTTATAAAAATATGAGAGAGAATATGTATATTGTAGATACCAGTTTTGTCAACAGCTTTTGGATCTCATTTTTAATTACAGGTTGCCATGACTACATTGTTTGATTCATTGTTTCTGACAAATGACTTTTCTGAGTTGTGGACATATTCAATTTATGAAATGGTTCAGATCTTAAAGCACATGCTACATAGATTAGACGGAGGATGAGTTCGTAAAATAGAAAAACATTTCTTTCAATAATGTGTTGGCATATATGCTGTTCTCATGAAATTCAGTGCAAATGTTGGCACTTGTACTGAAATTTATAGTCAGCCTTTCAACACCAACCTACTGGATGAACATCTTTTCTATTGGTTTGTCTATGGACAGTAGAGGCATAGTGAAATTTTGTAAATAAAAATGTAACTGACTTAGTCAATAAGACACGACTGAACAGACTTCGTAATGAGATAACTGCAGACCTTCAGGATATGGTGAACTACTAGAGGCGCAGTGTTATCTCATTACAACACACATTTTACTAAAGAATAACATGCTCTGAGGCATGTATTCATACTGCAATACATTCCTGCCTCAGGCCTGTTTTGAGGTGTAAGGCAAAAGGACAAGTAGCTTTAAAACTCAAAAAGTAGATGCCTTTTACTGTAGCTGCATAACTGACATGCAGTTATATTCAATGGTTTATTGAGTGTGTTAATTGCGAGCAATAAGGCTGAAAAATGTGTATTCTAATGAATAGCTTCCCTCCTGCTCCACACGCCCCCCTTAATGCTGTTCAATATATTTTCAGAAAGCCAACAGAACCTCCAAAGAAAGAAATTCTAGTTGCATCTGGGGACTCAAATGTATGTTGTTCTAAAGTTGCTGCTATAGTAGTAGTGTTGTGGGATAGTCAGTCAGTGAGGGCAGCAGTTAAAATGTTACTGCCTTTCTCCCCATTGCAAGAGAGCTTAGCAAGTAAAACTGCCCAATCTATTTCATCTCCTCTAAGGATAAACCTGTGGCAAATTAAGCACGTCTTCTAGGAATTAACAGTTTAACACAGTGGTCTGATTGTCCTAGTGTAGTGTGCATTGGGGGTGGCCCAGTGAAGTTACTGTAATGACGTCGGTAATATCAAGCACTGTGACAGAGCAAGAGATCTGCAATGTGGAACTCTCTCTCCATTGAAATCAAGGAGAATTAGAGACTCATCTTGGTGCTGGAGGGATTTCACCTGTGCATGTGTTACTAGAAAATACAATGGATTGCAAGAAGGTGTAGAAGTAACTTTCAAAGTCAGTGATCAGGATTTGCTGGCAAAAGAGATCTCGTGCTTAATCAAGCAGAAAAACGAACAGAATACTTTCCAAACTTTAAACTGATATAAAGTATGAGACTAAAAATAATGAGCAAGTAGTAGTGGTTCAAAGGAGTGAAATCTGGTAGAAAGGGATGTGAAAATAAAGACAATATGTTTTTACTTCTATGTTTGTATTACAAGATGATGTTGCAAGAAGACATTTAGTGTCCTAAGGAACTTCAGACCAACACTAAGAAGAAAGTCTGGCCGGGGGCCTGACAAATTGATTGATGAGGGCAGATGCATGGGAGAAATCATAATACTAATTTTACAGCTGCTGTACTGGGCTTCTTATAGGTCAGCTCTGTGTAGTTCATGGCTGGCCTGACTACAGAGCATTTACACCACTATGCTTATAAAATTCAAGTATGGTCTACCAGAACTAATGTCTATCAAATAAGTAATAATTTGATGGAGGAATTTCTGCTTTGCATTCCCAGTAGCTGTCTTGCCCTTACTTTTATGGATGGTATTTTATCTCCATTTTCAGTAAGGATGGTAATAATTTAATTCTGGATCCCTATCCAGATTGCCCTTCATCTCTGTGTCAACCTCATTGTGATCTGACTTGACTTTTTCTTTACATGGCTGAAAAGTCTTTTGCTATTTGTTCTCCGCACTGTTGCAGGATCTTACTCATTTGGCAATATTTTTAATTCTATGGAAACTCCTTTTGACCTCTGAGACACAGCATTTTTCACTGACCAATTCTCTTTTCCCTTTCCTTACAGGCTTTCTGTACTGAACAAATAACGAATACCAAAGAACAATGAAATTATCAAGGCTAAGGCTCACCCCTGAGAAGGATCCTGGGAGGGACAAGAATGTCAGAGAACAGCATGACGAGACATAAAAATCACAGATAAGTTTCTGTTGACATTCTTCCGCTGTTAGACTAAGCTGTCACGATGAAAAGAGAAAACTGACAGAGGGTGGCTGGAAAAAATATTTATTTGAACTGGGGAAAAAGGGGATATGTCACACTTCCCCTTTCAGTCTTTTTCAAAACAAAATTCCAATCAAGGTATTTGGTACAAATTCTGAAATTTAAGCTTATTATAGAAAAAGAAATAAATTATCAAATTCAAAATTTTCTTATTAACACAAAATTATTCTCCCTAAGTTTTTTGGACCCCTACATTGTCTGTACTTTGACCTTTTTCCTCACTTTCAAAGTCTGCTGTTACTGGTTCCAGATATTATGCAGCTTTCTTCCAGCTGGAAGTGGGAGACTGGAAGAAAAAGTGGGTGGAAAAAATTATGGCAATTTCTCTTTGATCCCCAGGTTTTCTCTCCCAGAATATTTTCTGTTACTGCACTAAATAGCAGGAATATAAGTTTTAAGATAGATGTCTGGAGGAAAAAAAAAAGAAATGAGAAAATGGCAACGATTGTTTTTGTCAAGAAAAATGCGATAATTGCAAAATAAATCAGACAGAACAGTGCTCATATTCGATGGTCTTATTTTTGTGGAAGAGTCTCTTATATTGACTTAATGCTATCCACTAGAATTGAAACAACAGTGTCTACACAAGGGACTTGCCCTTTTTAATTGCATCAATTGAAAGTGGTTCAGTTTTTTTGGCAGACAAACATAGGGAGATGGAAAAAATAAATGGCTTTCTTTTTACAGTGAAATAAAGGGAGGAAGCAAAGCAAACAACTTATGGCCCTGAAATGCCTGATTATTATATCTAGGAAACCATGACCAAAAGATGTTAATTTGTCTCAACTCACTCACTGTGAGGATTCCCTTTGATCCTGCTGCCTTTCTTAGAGTGTGATGTTCTCACATTTTAATGCAGTATCATTTGACATTGAGATGCAGGGAAAATTGTCCAGTAAACAGCTTTCTTGTACTGATTCAGAGCTTGTGGGAAAGATTATAGCATGAGCTGGAGCCTGCCACAAGAGAAATGGATTATTACTCTGGGAACACTTACATCAAGGAGGGCTCTTTTACAGCTGAAAGAGGCAACCTTTTACAAAGAGCTGTGTTCTGCGAACTCCTTGTCAGCTTGCTGAAAGTGCTAACTCACTTACAGCGTACAGGTCATTCCTTCCTAGAAACACGGGAGAAAAGCTTTAGCACGCTATTTGTGACTTCTTCTCCTTGAATGTAAAGAATTTTTCTACAAAATGACACCCCATCAAAGTAAAAAACTGAAAATCAGAATTAATGAGACAGATGGTTTAGGGAGGCAGGAGAAAAGGGGTGGCTTATAAGACGTCAATGCTACATTCACAGTAGCTTAAGCTTTCAACAAACCAGCCTGTGTGATTCGGGTAAAATAGAAGTGGTGGTGTTTTCCAAACTAAATCCAGTTCTAATAAAACTCACAGCTGGGTAACAATGTCTCCCTGAATTTCCCCACCCCTAACATCCTACTTTTCTTCCTATCAGTTTCAGTGTTATGGTAAAATTAAAAACCTTACGAGGGAACATTTTTAATTTTGTTTTTGAAAGATTTTTTTTTTAAGTCAAAGAGAACTATAAAATAAATTATTACAAGGACATTAAAAGGATTTAATTTCCTTGAGCATACATATGCATTCCACTGCAGCATGTCCTCTCCCTCCCAGTGTAGCCATTGATCCACAGCTTTTATAATGAACTCTTAATAACAACTCTATTACTGCAAGGCTCCTGATTGGCTCAGGCATCCACAAAATTAGCTACAAAGAAGCTAGCTTGTCAATATTAATTCCACCACAGAGATTACTTGTTATGGTAGAACAAAGGTGTTTTGGCTTGAGCTGAACAACTTAACTCCTTGTCTCATAAAATTTAAGCTGCTATTGATCGCCTTCTTCTATTGTGCTGAAGGATTAAAAAAACCCAGGCGTGCGCGCGCACACACATGCAGACAGAACCCAGCCTGCTGAACCAGTCCGATGCATTCTCCTAAACCACCAGCCACCCCCTTCCTTCCCCTCCCTGTCTGCTAAGAATCATTCAGTAACATGAAGCAAATTAAATCAATGAATTCATCCTAGCAGATGGGTGCTTTAACAGTCAGTTAGCCTTTAGATAATTGAGGCGTTGACTCTGGAATCATAAAATGGATGGCTCGTTTGTACATTTTACTGAAATAGATCACCGAGGTTAAATAAATGAAATCCCATTTGTCAGGTGGTAATAAATGGCCTCCCCTTCTGCAAACAGCTCTGTTTGGCCTAATAAATACAGGGATGTTACAGTGCTCCTCCCTTGATAGGGTTATGGCTTAATGAAATGGTCTTTCCTCTGCTTGTTTTTGCCTCCTCCTGCACCGTGTGATAAGTAGCGAACCAACGAAGCTTGTAATTACAATCTTACAGAGAACCCAGCCAATCTGTATATAAATCTCACCATCCAATTACAAGATGTAATAATTTTGCAGTCAAGCTGGTAATGAGGTCTAATACTCATGCATGTGATAATCCCCCCTGGATGCTGACTCTATCAGATGTTAGCTT
>Ga0065711_1040261_pt1 | contig 17109 bp, 6 predicted proteins | sample Hoacrofraction12_FD_59098 | JGI IMG/M metagenome (GOLD analysis project Ga0065711, IMG submission 59098) | Hoatzin crop microbial communities from Cojedes, Venezuela - Epithelial fraction 12 v2 (version 2) | ecosystem: Host-associated > Birds > Digestive system > Esophagus > Crop | place... | reverse complement strand
ATTGTTTAACATTAATGGTTACCTAGAGACTAGACCCTCTGTTCCCAGACCTAATGTCCAGGTGGGTAGGGCTGTACCAGGAACATAGCAGCACTGTTCATGTTTATGGACAACTTATTTTATCACCCTGGTTACAAAAGTAGACACAGATATAGCAACAAGGTGTAAGGACAGCTGATTAACAGGTAAAATCTCTGAATGAGTAATAATCCTTTAGGTTGAGGGGGAAAAAACCTGCCAGCGAAGTTACACAGGAAAAAATTATAAGATTTATATTCAAAAATAGTGCAGGTAGCAATTTATTTGAAGATTAAAGATTCGTCCTGAATTTTCCTGAACTTTTTAATGTTTTCAAAGATGGGATTAAAATTTTGTCTCCTTTATTCAAGCTAACCTCAGTACCTCAATATTTAAAACTAGAAGATTCGTGATGTATTTCTAGCCTCCTGTACAAGATGTATTTTTCTGAAGAGTCAAAGAGTTTTCCTTAATCTTTAGGTTATTCAATTTATAAGTTTTCGACCTTTGTCATTTGAAGATGCAGAGTTAAGGGGTAGAATTGTGTAAGTTTTGGACATTCGTGAACTAAAATGGAAAGTGAATTGGCAATGTGAAGTATTCATAAAAATCAGTCTTCTGTTTCATGAGGGGCTACATTAGTCAGTCAGGTGTATCTCTTTAGAAAGTGAGGTATCAGACAATATTAAGCTTGTAAGTGCTACTTGAGAAGTAATTGTTAGCCACAGGAACTTGGAAGAAGATATACAACGATCATTAGAAACTTCACTTTGAGAAAGAAGGAAACCATGGGCTACTTACGTGTATATAATCTGAAACAATCAATGATTTTATTGTCTTTCTATGATTATCACTTTATTGGTATTAAACATTTCTATTTTAGTGTTTGTTTTTCATAATAGGGTAGAACTGGGGGGTATATGATAAGATTGAAGAAAAATTTTGTCGTAAGAAGTCTAGAAATGTATATATGTTGAACTACACCCTGAAACACAAGACATTCGTATAGTTACATCTAATCTAAGTAATAAACTGAAAAGGTTAGAATAACTAAAACCCCACTATTAATATGATTCCTTCTCATTGGATAAAGATTAAATCCTCCATATGCCAAATGTCAAGGCATAATTTTTTGAAAATCAGATTTTGCGGTTTCTGAAACAGGAGCTATAATTAAACAAATTGTCATATTATGACATTCATCACAGATTAATTTAGCAGTTTGGTTTTCTTTTGTACTCTTTGCTTGAGAACCAAATGTCATAGCTATTTAATTTTCAAATCCACATCACTTTCCCAAGACATAAGAAAGCATCCAACTCTGCCCTGTACCTTTAATGCATGCGTGAATTCATTATTTTGTTTTCCTGAAGGAGAAATCCATTGAAGAGTTGGCAAAAAAATGAAGGTATCTATTGATACTCTCATTACAGTAAATTAAAATTTGCAATTGTAAAAGTACTCTGCATAATTTTTATTTATATGAATTTTAAAAAGGGAGAACTACACACAGATAAATCGAAGGACATCAATTATGTCAAAAGAAAATATGTATGTCATATACGTTAATCACAGTAGATAATCACATAATAAGATTAATCATGCAATTTATATACATATCTCATGGATTTAAGCTGGGAGCTACCAGAACAACACTGATGTTCCCCTTTCCAAATCTAATTCAATATTTTGCCTTAGGCCTAGGTTGAGAATCATTGCCTAAAAGCATAGATTTAAAGGTCTGTCTTTACATTTAATTATACCAAAGCAAACTCTCCAGTATCTTTCTAGGCTCTGGCTGGTGTTGTGACAGTCAGAGCTGGTGTTAATCTTATTGTCAATGTCAAAGACCAAGTGTGACAGCAGCAGACAAGATAGGCTCTAGTGAATGACAGAGTAACCAGTCTGGAATAGATCTAGTTCATCCATTAAGAATCAGGCTGTGGGAAATCACTATCAACTTGTCCACATGTTTACTTCTTTATTCATTCTGATGACAGTTAGATCATTTAACAGAATATTTCTTTGTCAAAGGTTATTGGAAATTCCTGTTATTCGAATACTGTAAACCTAAAGGGATAAAATCATTACTTCTGCCTGTATTATCAATATTGAACATTGAAAGGTATAGTGAACATTCATCTGTGAAAATAATTCCAGACATAATTTTAGTAATGGCTTAAAATGAATGTCCTCAGTCCCACAAACTTCCTTTTCAGTTTTCATTCACTGTCATAATAGGTCATTATACATCTTTAATCATCAAATTCTTTTAAAAAAAAATTGAGAATAATTCCTGCAAGAGCAGAACTATGACATGCTAGTGAATTTATAACCTTTGTGAATTCGTAACGCAAGTGGAGCAACAACACTTTTGGGCCCCTAGTCCTTAAGAAAAAGGCAGTAGCAAGGGTTAAAAGTACAGTTAAGCTTCTGATACTTTTTGTTGGATACACTTAATGTTTCTAGATTCTTTCCCTGGCCTCTGTATTTATTCCCTTGGATGGACATTAAGGTTCGATTCTTAAAGATTTGTAAATACAAATAATTTACAATTATTATTTACAAGACACTTCAGGATTATAGACAATTCGGATATTTAAGTTTGTGGAGGGAGAGAATGACATAAAGTTATTTGCTTATAGCATGATGCAGGGGTATGCATCAAGTGGGCTGGAAGTAATCCGAACAATGAAAAAGGGTCTTAGTTTTCTGGTTAATTCACAGATATTTGCACATGGCCCAGTGATGGCTATTTTTTTTAAATAACAGAGAAAATACTTGTTGTAATGTGTAACTGTGGTTGCAGGAGAACAAATAAATAAAGCAAATAAGAGCAAATTCCTCTTTGGGGAAATGGACAGACAAATGTGTTTGTTCTGAAGAATGCTAAAATATATACTTTAAAATGCAAGTACCTCAAAACATTACACAGATTTTTTTAAAAACAAAGATGAAGCACTGTGTAACATGATTAATTATACCCACTCTGCCAGACAAGTTTACTAGTTAATTTTAGAGTGATTTTAGTACATGTAACCACCTCTGGTTCATTATAATCAAGCTTCCATCTGAAGAGAAGGACAGTTGTGGTGTATTTTCAGAGTGGTCTTCAGCAGCATCCACAAAAAGCCTTTTTGCAACATGTGCTCCCTGAACAGCTGGCAAGCATATCTGCCGTTGGAACACAGGTGGGAACAGATTTTCAGTCTCCAATTTCCTTTTTGCGATGGTGTCTGTGGTGGAGTCTCCGTGACCCTGCACCAAGTTCTGTGACAACTGTGTTGCAATATTACAGGTATTCTTTGACTCCAAAGATTTTTCAATGTCCCTTTTTTTCAACGGGAAGAGAGGATCCTGTCTTCCTCTATCTATTCTTTGTGCCTGGCAATGACTAATGTGATTCTTGCTCACTGGGACATTTTACACTGAGGTCCTAATTTAAAAGAGAAAGAGGGGGAGAATAAGGTCAAGGTAAGGCCATCAGGATTCCTACTCATGTACAAGTCACCTTGAATAAGGTTCAGGAATGCCTCTGGAGCACCACAGAATGCTCTCTACTCTCTTTTCAAATTCATCTTTTCTACAGCTTTAGATGAGCTGTGTCAATTCTGATTTGCTGCCAAGATCTAAAGATGTTTTTCTTCCTTTCAACTGCACCATAGTACTGTCTTTCCACAAGACAGGTTTATTGATAATTGTTTTTTAAGCCTTGGTGCTGTTGGCAACAACAATAAAAATATAATAGTTTTGCATTTCTAAATAAAATAAAAATCCAAATCAAATTGACTTTATATAATACGTTGGCATAGGAAAGTAAGATTTTAGATTTTGAATACTATGTGTGCCAGGTTCTCACTGTGTGGAACACAGGTCCAACACTTAACAACTTTTCTTAGATATAATCTTTTAAACATTCCACATCAGCTCTACTTTTGCCTTCATGTTAGCAATTTCAGTAAACCAGAATGTTTTCTCACAGCTGTCTCTACTACTCTTATTTTCAGTTTCCAAAAGGTTTTGTTTGGATGCCAACAGCCTCCAATAAATATATTTCATAGAAAGAAGCCCATTTAAGTTATTTAAGCCAATGGAAAATCTCCTAGTAACTTTTGGATAAAACTGCTGGTGAATAATTATAGTTTTGAGATACAGTAGTTGGGCTTTGAGAGAGATAATTAACCAGCTGTTGGGAAAACTGTGGCTGATCCAGTGCTAACCAAATGTATTTTAATTGTAACAGAAGGACAGGGGTTCATTTGTCATAAGTCAATTTTCTCAGTATTTCCAGGTGAATAAATGTTAAATTCTTAAAAGTAATATAGTAAATGTTAGATTCCAAACTTGGACAATCAGAAGAACAGAATCAGATTGGAAGTAATAACCAAAATGTCAGGCAAATCATTACACAATTCATTGAAGTGAACATTTTCACCTAGAAGGACTCTGTAAACTGCACGTTACTGTAGAGTTCAGTGTACTTAATTTACTTCCCGTTTGTTTCCAGATGATGTTGCAAGTTCACGTAACATTTTGGCTCTCCAAGATGTTATAGTTTCCAACTATGGCTTCTCAAAAAACCCATGCTCTTAAATTGAAAATGGTGAATTTTATTTTATTTTCTGCAATGACAAGTGAAACTTAATTACAAAATAGGAATCCAGAATAATAAGAGGACCATAAGGATCTAGATTTTCCTGCTCCCAGAAGACAATGAATATAGGATTCTTAATTTAACAAATAGTCACTAAAACGAAGATATAAAAATGGAAGGGGAGAAAGGAAGGAAGAAAGGAAGGAAGAAAGGAAGGAAGAAAGGAAGGAAAAAAGGAAGAAAGGAAGAAAGGAAGAAAGGAAGAAAGGAAGAAAGGAAGAAAGGAAGGAAGGAAGGAAGGAAGGAGAAAAGGAAGAAAGGAAGAAAGGAAGAAAGGAAGAAAGGAAGGAAGGAAGGAAGGAAGGAAGGAAGGAAGGAAGGAAGGAAGGAAGGAAGGAAGAAAGAAAGAAAGAAAGGAAGAAAGAAAGGAAGAAAGGAAGAAAGGAAGAAAGAGAAAGAAACAGAACATAAACGACTTCAGGATATGTGAATAAATTTTGAGATACTAAGCTTTACATAGGGGATGGATGAGGGTTAAATTTTACATGAGTTCAGTTTAGCATAGCTGCTGAGGAATACAAATATAGTCATCTTACTACCTGGCTGAGTCTGGCTATTTAATTTCTTATTTAATTTCAGTATCAAGTGGCCAATTTTCAGAAATATTTCTGTATTTGCTTCTGTTTTGGGGGGGGGGTATTTTTCATCAATTGACTTCAATTACATTTAATCAACTGTTTAAAAAATAGTAGTTGAAAAGAGCAGATTAAAAGATAAAGAAATATGCAAAATCTAAAATAAACGGCATCTGTAAAGCAGATTTCATTTCTGTAGTGCAAAATGTGCCATATTGTAATTACAAAGATTTAGGTAAATTTAACTACGTAAACTCAATAAGGCAAATCCAATTGTGTTTCATTTATTTTAAGTCAATTATGTTGTGTAACATGTTTCTTTCAGTTTGAAGACAGCACAGGTAGTGCCCAAGCTGTTTATGAAACTTCAGATTAAATTTTTGAATGTACTGAAGACACGAAGCAGAGACAAAACGAGGTTAACAAAAGAATTATCAAAATTAAATGTCTTGTAATTTATTCCTTCTGTTCTTCAGGACAGATACATGAAATATTTATATGTATTGAAACTATAGTAGCCTTCAAACATACCATTTTTCACTGTCTTTCTCAAGAGGAGGAAAGTAGTATTTAGATAACTACAACATTGCAGGAGCAAAGTTTATACCTGACATATGCTAACTAATAGTCTGCAGTCGTGTTCTGTCTTCAATTCCATGTCACATACTTCATGTCATTGTCAGAAACAAGAAAATAAACACTTCCCACTTTAAGACTTTTTGGATGAATACAGGAAAAACACTTTCAATACCTCTTTGTAGAAAATGATGGTTAGTTTCTAAATGACAGGTGTTTAATACTGATAATTATAAATTTTGAAATGCAGACATATAGCTGTTCCAGAAAAGATATTCCTCACAAAAGCATGACATTTATTCATTTTTCAATTTATCTATATCAATATTGTATTGTTATTAAGAATATTTCAAACGATTTTTATCTAGCCAATTAACTCTCCGCTCTATTAGATCCTTCTTCCAAAGTTTTTACTTGAACGACAAGGAGAAAGTCCACAAAACCCAAATGGACTTTATTAGTAGACATTTAGTGGTCAGACAATTTGACAGAAAGGAAAGCAGATAAGTAAAAAACAAATAGTAAGTTTCTCACTGATACTCTTCCCACTTTCTTTCTGCAGTGAAAAGGAATAGAGAATAATATATTAAAAATCTGGTTTTTCTCTATACTGAAAGCAATGTCTGACGAGATGTTTTTCTAGAAAAATATTCACAGGCAGACAAAAAATTAGACATTTTGGGAAGCTTCTTTGCTTTTCAGAAGTTTCTGAGAATCAGTACAAGTCAATTTATCAGTGCTGTTCAGAAGATACAATTAACTTTTGGAGAGATTTGCTTTTCCTAAAACAACTTGAACAATTAGCTGAATGTTTGGGCTCAAAGAGCTGTAGTAAATGAGGTAACATCTGGAAGACCAGCTGTGTTCCCCAGGGCTCAACTTTTCTTTAATGTTTTTATCAGTGACCTGGACATAGGTGCACACTAAGCACCTCCGCCAATGATTCTTAATTAGGAGGAGCCGTTGATACCCTGGAGGGTAGCGAAGCCTTATAGAGAGATCTTGACCGATTAGTGTGCTGGGCAATTGCCAAATGTATAAAATGTAACAGGAACAAGTGATGAATTCTGCATCTGGGACAATGTAATCCTGGATGTATGTATAGACTGCGGGACATGAGTGTAGCCCTGCAGAAAGAGATCCTGGGGGTTTGGTTGATGGCAAACTCAATGTGAGTCAACAATGTGCTCTGGTGGCCAGCCAAAATGGCTGACTGTATCCTGAGGTGCATTAAGTACACAGTATAGCTAAGTGGTTGAAAGCATTTATTGCCCCACCTATATGCAGCATTTGAGCGGCCTCACCTCAAATGCTGTGTGCAGTTTGGGGCTGTACAATATACGAAGGATATCAAAATATTAGAATGTGTCAAAAACAGGGCAACAAATAAATTGAAAGGACCAGAGGGCATAATTTATGAGGAACAGCTAAGGATATGAGATTTGTTCGGCTTAGAGAAGAGGAGGCTGGGGGATGACCTCATTGCTGTCTACAGCTTCCTCATGAGAGGAAGCAGAGATGGAGGTGCTGATCTCTCCTCTCTGATGTCCTGTGATAGGATGCAAGGAAATGGCTTAAACCGGTGTCAGGGGAAGTTCAGATTGGATATTAGGAAAAAGTTCTTCACTAAGGACGTGGTCAAGCACTGGAACAAGCTCCCCAGGGAAATGGTCATGGCCCCAAGTCGGTCAGTGTTCAAGAAGCATTTGACCAATGCTGTTAAATGTGTGGTTTAATTCTTAGGCTGCCCTGTGGGGAGTCAGGAGTTGGACTCGATCCTCATGGGTCCCTTCCAACTCAGGGCATTCTATGATTTATATGAACCACAGAATTCTATCATTCTAAAAATGAATAGTCTTTTACTCTGTGTATATTTGCCTTAATATTACCTGAGGATTCACAAACTGAAAAACACGTTCATACCCTTCAATTGCTTCCACTGTTAATTAATGTATTTTTATATTAACAAATTTTCAGAATTTTTTTCAAACTTCAGATCTTCAGTTTCTTATGTATTTTCATTACAGAACAGTACAAGAAACTAAAACTTTAGTTCAACTATAATTTTGACTTTCTAAACTGTTGAAATTGTTAATGTTTACCATTGGTTAAAAAATAGAAAAGAAAAGAATATTCTAATCAAAAAAAGACTATACTTTTGAAGAATTAAGTACAGATCATTTTAAATTATCTGAAGTATAGACCTGTGGAATCTCCATAAATGGATCTATTTAATGTGTTCTCTTAAAATTGGTATGAAAGTAAGAACACACTTTACAAATAAATAGCTGTGCACTAAACAGGCGAATCTCTGATAGCAGCCTAGCCAATACTAAGAAATCACATTTCCAGCCTCATGTCTTATTTTCTCATATGAATAGTTACGGTAATAAAACATAGGTCTAAGAAGTGATATTATCTAGTGAAATAACCTGAATTAGATTCTCCAATGAAGATACATGGAACTCTGTATTCAGTTAAGGTGGAATAATCTACTTTCTTGTCACTACCTGTTTTTACTGACATTCATATTTGAACTCTCTACCTGCTAGAAATTGTTTTTCACTAGGACACATGAGATTACATACACATATTTTAACTTTAAAGTCTGTATTTTCTAGAAGTGCTTAGAATATTCTTGTCATTTCTCTACATGTTTGTTTGGGTTTGGCCTGGATAAATGCCAGGTGCCATCCAAAACCACTCTATCACTCCCCCTCCTCAGCTGGACAATGGAAAGGAAATATAATTATGCCAGGGACTTGGGCTCCCCATGGGGTCACAGCCTCCTTCAGGCATCCACCTGCTCCGCCATGGGGTCCCTTCCATGGGCTGCAGGTGGATATCTGCTCCACTGTGGACCTCCACAGACTGCAGGGGGACAACCTGCCTCACCACGGTCTTCATCACAAGCTGCGAGGGAAGACCCTCTGCTCCGACTCTTTCGAGCACCTCCTCCCTGCTCCTTCTTCACTGACTTCGGTGTCTGCAGAGTGATTTCTTTCACATCATCTCACTCCTCTCTCCTCATTACTGTTTCCCCACAGAATTTTTTTTTTCTTCCCTTTCTTATGTATGTTATCTCAGAAGTACTACCACCATCACTGATTGGCTTGGTGTTAAAGATTTTATCCTCGCACGAGTGGGTTACACTAGGTATTGCTTTATTCACAACTCAGAGCTGGGCCATCACCTCAGTGAGTGGCAAAGCTTAACTCGCTAGACCAGTTTATATACATTTATTAAACCTCTAGAATCTTCATAAGTTTCCTTTCCTTTAAGTACATCATTTATTAAGTTCTTTCTATTCTCCTGTCTTCGTAGAATTCTCCCTCTCTGGTTTCAGGCCTTGCTTGGTTTCAGGGTCTTCTCGGCTTCTTTTGTGAATTCTGTTTGATACAATCCATACAATTGATTTCTCTCTCAATTGCAACATACCGATTGTATGGTTTCTTAACACAGCTGTGTTTACACAGCTGAATCTACGTTCTAGTTCTGTGATTTTATTCTATTCTATAATCAATCTTTATAATCAATCTCTAACACTTGGCCTTAGTCAGTGGTGAGTCCGTCTTGGAGACAGCTAGCACTGGCTTTATCAGACATGGGGGAAGCTTCTCACAGCTTCTCACAGAAGCCACCCCTATAGTCCCCCTGCTACCAAAGCCTTGCCATGCAGACCCATAACAATGTTTAAGTCCTCTGTTTGCCTAAACAACATTTTTATTTCAAGGTCATTCAGTGGAAATTCCATGACATGTAATAGGAAGGAAAAAAATAATGTGCCCTTTCATCTGTACTTATTTTGTTGATTTTCATTTCATTAGTGGGCCCATTGGTCTTCTCTTGAGAAAAAAAAGAAAAAAAACAGACAAACCTAAAAAAGAACAGAAGCTTTTGATCCATGTTACTTTCTCTATATTATCTCCATTGTGTATATTTTTGCTGATATTTGCCCTTATTCATCTCTCTGTAAGGTAAGCTATATGTGTTCTCATATTTTTTTCTATAACTCTAATTTATTTTCACCACCATTTCCTGAAACACTCTTCTCCTCATTGGCATAATAGTTTCTACTAGACATAAGTGTTTCTTCACCTCAGCTTCAAACAAAATGCCACATTTGTACTGGATAACACTCTGTCAACCAAGAACTTTTTTTTCCTTAATAAAATTGTATATTCAAGATAGCTTTTATTGCAGTGTTCAGAAACGTTAAAATTACTTAAGTGTAAGGCTTTGATTTGGACAGAAGTGTAGGATTGTAAAAAGAATTCCCCTTCAGTTTCTCTGAATTAATTTACAGATCCTAGAAACCCTGAAGAAAAATGATTTTGTTAAAATGAAAGGTACACATCTCCAGGGTTTGAATTCTGTATGTACTCATTTGACATCTACAAGCAAATACCTCAAATTTGCAACATGATGGAAAGGTGAGAGAAATAAAGCTTAAACTTCTAGCTGAAGAAAAACATTTAAAAAAACTCTCAGGTTAATATTTACTTTAGATTTGCAGGTGAGTGTTTGGATTTCTTCCATGACTATGAAGAAGCAAGAGAGGTGATTTAAGAAAACTATCTCAGTTTAGATACATTGTGAAAGGCTTAATAATATTGCAAATAATTGAGAAACTGGGGCTTCAGAGAGTTACATCGGCTTATGATTATGTTTGAAACTTTTTTAAAGTACTTTGGTCTGTACTCTAACTTGCTTTTCTTCAACTTGTCGCAACAAACAGCTACATTCATAACGAGACAGGAAACTAAGGGTTTAAGTTCCATATCTGCTAAAGCTGGTTGTAGAAAATTAATAGATCAAAACAAAAGAATGATGTTTACTGACATTCCTGGGTGACAGAAATCCATCCTTTAACCTCCAAAAGCCCTAATCTCCTGACTGGCTCACCTGGGCAGAGAAATTACACGTATTTGTTCCCTCTTTGACTTACATCTTACTTTAAGTTGTATCTTACTTCATAATGTGCCAGGAAGCATCCCAAATGTAGTGTATGTTTCTTACCACTAGAAAAATATTTGAGAATGTAGGTATACAGTTCTTTTTTACATTTACAAAGTGCTATTATTCACAGGCAAAAGTGTCCATTTTGAGGTAAGTTTCTCTAAAAGTTAAAATGCACTATGAGGTGCATATCCTGTCAAAAATATTGAGGGTATTTAAGAATGCAGTTTTGTTGTCCACCTATAAGTGTTTAACACCATTAAATGCTCAAGGATTTTTAGGATGTTCAGCCTTATATGCTGGAAACTTAGATGGGGTTGTCACATGAACTGGATCATGTCACTCAATGACATAAAATTTAAAATTTATTTACTATGCAGATATAGATAGCAGGTGGATATAAATTTCTGTTCTCAGATTTCTATTCTACAACACACAGAAAATACACAAATGGCAACCAAGGCCTCAGCTCTTCCACTCCAGTTTAGACCAGCACCATTGGCCTAAGGGAACAAGACATTTACTCTGACCTTGCAAGGTGTTGGGTCATGGCTGTCAACCTTGTTTGCGTGTGTAGCAACTCTACCTAGAGATCAGCCTTCTACACATCTCTGTATGTGTGCCCCTCCCCAATCCCCAAGGACTATTGATTCAAATGTCTTACAGAAGTAAAACATCAGCAACAGCTACTTAATGAAACAAACCAAAAGTAGTTTATTGCTGCTTTGTTTTTTGAGCTTCTGCTACATAAATCTAGCTAGTTATAAAAGTTGGCAAGGACTCACTTCTCTGTGCTTTGGGATAGTCTTTACTTCACTACACTGGACCCACAAGAGACTCAGGTCTTTCTGTAACTGCACCTGAAGACCAGCCAGGACATCTCAAATGACACTAGACCCTTACAGCTGAATTAAAACCCAGAAATAGGATTCAGCCTGGTATTCAAACACCTAAACCCCTGTTATAAACATCTACGGTCATTTTAGACTCTTCTCGACACCTGAAATATTGCAAATGGCTGGCCAGGTTTGACACAACACTACAGAAAATCGTCTGGATCATTGCATGCATCATCACCTTCTAGCCAGGTGAGATACTGCAGGACACCTAAAAAGATAGTAAGTGTCTAATGTTTAATATTTAAAGATAATTTTTAGTTTGTGCATTTCAGAGTACATGAAAATCTTTAACTATAGTTCTGCATTAAAAAAAAAAAAACAAGAAAGAAAAAATAATCTTCAGTTAAACAAGAAAACTATGAACTTTGGAAAATGCAAGGAATAAAACTTTAAAACTAAGAACAAAACAGAAACCAAAGAGTTATCCTCTGTTGAAAAGTCTTCAACTATTTTGAGGAGGCAGTATTTGTTTTTCTTGTCTGTTTTTTTTACGATGTTCATCACTGGTTTTAATTTCATCATTTCTGTTTTGCTGGAATTCTGTATGTTAAACACCAGTTCTGTGATTATTACAGATTCAAATTAAACTACACTAGAAAGAGATCATATCCTCCTAAAATACTGTTAAATGTTTCTGTGTTTCCATTAGATTTAACTGCTTTAACCGTACAGGTTGTCTACTCTAGCAATGTTTTCTTTTCAATATTGCTCTCCTGAATGGTTTTATTCTTTGTTACTATATAAATATGTGTAACTTTTCTCATCAAATCTTATAGTGATCTAGCATTTTTACTGGCAGGTAGGAGAAATTCTGTTTTACGTGTAAGATTTAGTAATCTTATGGTGGTTTAGCTTAAAAATCTTATAACCAGAAAAGAATATGGATTCTTTAGATACATTTTGTTTTAAATTGTGAAGTTTGTGTAATATAAGTAAGTATACTTCAGAGAACCTCAGTACAATCTTACTTGAAAATCTCAGGCCTTTGGCTGTGTGACACAGAAGGGAACAAATCCTTTCACTAAAGCAAGCCTATGAGGAGCCCCTGACTTATTCTTCCCATTCTCCTGTAGCCATTGAAGTTACTCTTAAACTGCATGTAATAGTATTTAACAGATCTTACAGAAAAACAAATCAACCAAGGTATCTGATTAGACATTGTACATTATGGCTGTTATTTCAGAATATGCAGAGGTCTTCATGAGACTGGTCGTTGCAAGCATTTGTGCATATTCATTGGAATTAGTGGAAAAATTAATGTTACTGAAGACAAGCACAAGTACAGATGTTTTTTAGAAGTTAACACCATTCCCTCTGTTATTTATGCTTACTCTGTGTTTTTATCATTCTGTGAATACTGGGTATTACATGAAGAGAGACAGGAAACTTCATTCCAAGGATAAAGAACACTATAACATTGAGATGGCAGTAACCTGGCAAGAATAGATTTTTAAGTTCCATGGGTTCCCTCCAGTTCTCTCCTCAAGAGAATGCAAAAACTTTCTAAAGACACAAATATATTAAAAGTAGTAAAGACAAAAGTGACTGAAGAGTTAAACATAATACTGAATTATAATATTGAACACTGCAGAAAACATCAATATACCATTTTACAAAATCCTGCTATGGCTATATAGTAAATGACTGCATTTCTTGTCCTCACAGCTCAAGGAACATTTAGTAGGACTATACAAGTTTCTCAGAAAAGTAACAGAAATACCCAAAAACTATGGGAAAAAAAGTATTGAATAAGGAGCAACTGAGAGATGGGGACACTTAAATCTAGAAAATATAGGAGGGAAATTGTAAAGGTTTATAAAAATACATGTGGCACCAAAATAGTGGACTATGAAATAGTCACTTATTCTCAATAATATGAGAACTATTGTTCATGAAGTAAAATTAGGAAGGGGAAGGTATAGTCTTCTCCAAAACAATCTAAGAGAGGTTGTTCCTCGTGCATTATAAGAACTGTGGAGTCTATTGCCACAGAATATTGTGAAAACAGTTTACACAAGCAATAAAATAATTAGATAAATTTTTGGAAGAAGAAATCAAATCTTGCTTAAAAATAATCTGAGTTTCTGTCTGACTCCATGAAATTCAGATTCATTGTTTTCGGTTCGTATATTTAAAAGACTTAAGAAGAGACGGAAATACCAACACAGCAATATGGTCATTGTGCCTAAGCTTTTATGTACAATTGCTGTCTAACTTTTCACAGGATCTGTACCTTAGATTAGAATTCATTCTGATGTGTATCAAGGTTAAACATTTAAGGTCATTTTTTTTACGTAACACCTACTGTGTTTCTTCAAAACTTGCATATAGTAGATATGAGCATATTAAACCAAGCAGGAGACAGAAACACAAAGAAAGATGTCTTATTAAGGAATTTATTTATTTTTCTAGTTAGCCAAATTCTGTTCTTTTTTCTTCTAAAAAGTTCTTGTCATGCTGAGACTTCACTATCCATACTTCTGAGAAGTGGTTTTTAAACTTCTGTTCACCATTTTCTGGGTGCCAGATTTGAGATATGGAGATCAAATTTTCTGAGCAGATGAAAACTTCCTTTTACAAATAATATGAATTAAATTCTACTACTATTTACTGATATGAAATGTTAAATAGTCTTGAAAAATAATGTCTGAGTTGTCTTAGACTGGGCACTCAAAATAAGTAGAAAAGTTTTATATTAATCTCTCTATGTCTCATTTCTTTGCTGTAAAATATGACCATCACAGAAGTACTACAATTAGGAATTTGAATACACCTTTTTTTGGTCCTGACCTTTTTATTTTGTATTCAGAACTAGTTTCATAGTTTAAGATGAGTAAAATTATAAACTATGTGCAAGACAAGAAAAAAAAGAGAAAATAGAGAAAATACAGTGAACAGTTTTTCAGTAACTGAGCACTGTCTATTTCCTTTCTGCAGAATGTGAACAAATTTAACAATGTAGATTGCTCAAGTAAAGACAAAATATAACATGATTGTGCAAGATTAAATGAAAACTACATGGGCAGATTCCATATTGGTATTTTATAAATATCAGTGCTTATGTTTGCAGTATTCTCTTCTATGAGCATTCTTTTCTTTATTGCAGTGTGTGCATGTGTGTGTATGCATGTGCAAATTAAATATATAATAAAAAAGAATACTTCTTAAAATTTGCCATTCTGACAGATGCGTGAAAGGGCAAGACTTAAACCTTTTTTGCTCAGTGTAGTGCCACGGAGTTTGCCATGTGTAAAAAGCAATTTTTATTTTCCAAAACAGCTGTTCATAAAGTGGAAATATTACATAATGAGGGGAGCAAAGGCTAAAGACAGTAAACAGTAATTTTGATCTGGCTCTTTAACCACGTGAAGATGATTCACCGCATTAAAGTTTAAGTTGGAGAGGGAGTTAACCTGGGTCTCATTAAAGAAATCTGAAGAAAGAACTCAAAGTCTGCTGGTTTTTTAGTGAAATGTCCTTTATCTACTCTCCACAATTCTCTTTAAGTAATACTCTTTAAAATACTTGCCTTTACCTTTGGGTGAACAAAAAGAGTTAAAAGCACTTTCACTTTTTTTCCCTTTATTGTTATGTCTGTCTATACGCTCTTTAATGTACCATCAATTCAGGCAACAATTAACAATGTTATTTTAATTTTTCCATATCTCTGTCATTATTGGTATATCTGATTTGCTTCTTATAACTTTGCTTTAATATGAGGCAAGAAAGTGATATGTCAGTAGTCCCTTGATTTCTTACTTTTGTTTGGGTTACACTAGTATTTGTGACCTGTCTTAAACTGGGCTTAGTTAGTTGTGATGTGAAGATCAAAATACTTTAAAGAAGAACAAAGATCCTTAAAAAATGCATATTTGGTCAGAAAATTTTTCATATTTGGATTTTAGGACTATTTGACACATAGTTCACTTTTGGACTGCAATTGGTTGTTCCCTGTTAAAAAGAAATATACAGAATATAATGATATGTCACTTATTTTTCGAAGACGGTAACTGACGCATATATCCTGAAAGCATCTAATGGTTACTTAGCCTTTAAAAATTATTTTACAGTAATGGAAAGCAAATTGTTAGAAAGCTTTTTGATTTAATCTCAATTCCTTCGTCAGGTTCATTCAAATTAATCCACAATATTTCATTTTGGTGGGCTGTTAAACCAGTTGATTGTCTTTTCTGTTTATATACATTTAAAACACATCTACATTACCTATGTGTTCAACTCGTTTCCTGTGTCTTTCCTGTTCTACGGTGAACACTGAGACAGAGAGCAGCCCTATACATCCTGGTTGCTGTTTGCAAGAAATGCAGATTCCCTTTCCGGACAGGAACTGAGGTGCACTCTAACAATAGGGGCAAGAACCAGGTCACACCACACAACAAAATATCAAGCTGAATGTAACTGGAAGAAACCACACTGTCTGCTTAGTGGAAACTTTATATATATATATCGGTTTGGCCTGAGTGCTTTAGGGATGCTCCATACACCATTTAGATACAACTGATCTCGTGCAAGGTGCATAGAATGAAAATCACACTGCAGTGAGGTAAGCTTGCTGAACACATTTCATCTGTGCTTATGCCAGCGGAAAACATACTAATTATCCTAAGAGTTGCTGTTACCCGGGTTTGCCACTTGGGAAAGAAGTTGCTTTAGGAAAGAAGTTGTTCTAATTCTGTGTACGACAGAGACTTATCAAATGGTGGCATTGAGAGATGTAAAGTGCTGGTGTTGATAATCTGTAAATACTATTAGTTTTTGAGTGTCATTAGAGGCTCAGGGAGAAACTTGATTTGAATTCAGGTTATTAAAGGAACTGGTAACAACTGACTGTTAAAATAGTGTAAAAGCGAGAGGAGAGCACTCATAGAGACACAGAATGAGATTTCTTCAGATTTGTCCTTGATAAACACATATAAACATTTATGCAAGGAAGAAAAATAATTGGAAGAGAAATATGCATACCTCATGCTGACAAAAAATATGTTTGTGCCTAATAGATTGGAGAAATTTTTCGAGAAATGTTTATTCTTCTGGAAAGATTGCCCTGTACAGTGCTGTCAAGGACAGTTTCAGCTTGAATAACTATCTATAAAATGACATTCACTTCAGTTACAGTGACTTAACTTCTAAAGTAATGTTAGACATCACTGCATATTAAGGGGTGCATTGGCTTTTTCTATTTGATTGTGTTCTTTTTTCCTTCCTACTCAATGAAAGAATAAAATGTGGCATTAAAATCTAAGTAAGAAAGACTTGTGGTGGTGTTTCTTCTTCCAGCTATGGGACCAAAGATTCTCACTACTGAAAGAAAGTTTGTTTACTTAGATATTTATATTTCTACTTAGTTATGAAATGAAATAGGTAAAACCTATAGCCGTGGACGTTATCTAACTTGACTTCAGCAAGGCTT
>Ga0065711_1040260_pt1 | contig 17112 bp, 12 predicted proteins | sample Hoacrofraction12_FD_59098 | JGI IMG/M metagenome (GOLD analysis project Ga0065711, IMG submission 59098) | Hoatzin crop microbial communities from Cojedes, Venezuela - Epithelial fraction 12 v2 (version 2) | ecosystem: Host-associated > Birds > Digestive system > Esophagus > Crop | place... | reverse complement strand
GGGGGGGGGGGGGAAGGTGAGCGTGCGTGACAAAAACCGCAAGGTTATTTCTGTGTTTTGTCCTAGTTTCCCATCATAACTGATTTTAAAACTGTAAATTATTTTCCTTCTCAAAAATAGTTACTGGTAAATTTTGGAGGAAAAAAAAGAAGAAAACAAACCTGCCCCTCACTTGTGGGGCAATGACCTTTAGCATCATTCCAAAATAAAATCTGATTTTTAAAGCTGTAGCAATACAGCATTCTAATGGAAACTGTGTTAGGCATATTCGAGTTCAAGGACAGTTCAGTAAATATCACTGCTACATCTGAGCCAGGAGGTCAGGAGTTTAGGTCACTGAGTTTGGGATTATATCCTGGCCTAACAGCACAGCATGATTTTACATAACTGGAGGACTATGAACCACCTTCCTTTGAGGTAAGACACCAAGTTTAAGTGCTTTTTTAAAGCTCTATAATTCTAAAAGGCCAGAGAAATCCATAGGATGTTTCTTAAAGAGAAAGGAAGAGAAGGGAGTAATTCAGGCATCCTGATCAGCTTGCCATTTCTAATTAAAGTAGAGTCTCTATATGAGCCAGCAGTCCTTATTACTTCTGTGGTTACGATGACTTTAATGTCAGGTTTGGTTAGATAAAGAATAAAGGATCGAGTCTCTTAATTTAAGGTCCAGTGAATGTGGATCACTATTAGATTCATCTTCGTATCTTAGAAAAAGCAAAAATGCAGTTATAGGGACAGAAGGGAAAAGAAGAACAGGAATCACTGAAACATCTGCAAACACCTTCTATTTTTCCTTCCGAGAATAAGGATGCAAAAGTTCTTTTAATTCTGTCTCAACACTATTAATGGTTCAGCTTTGGGCATCTCCCAAGGGACTACTTTTCCTACACTGAAAACACCAGTGTTGTTTTGAAGGCTATTAAAATTTTTTAAGATACTGGACAGACGTTGTGATATAGAGAACACGCTCTGTATTTACCATAAACACTCTTGAAAGATAGTTAGTCCTGAAATACAATTTGTAAAGCATTCTAATACTGATACTTACCATATGGGTATTAAGCTGCTCTCTTGCTGTTTCTGGTAAGCCTCCAACAGGTTTTGATGCCAACAGCTGACGTTCAGTGTCCGTCAGCCATTGCTGCATATCTTCAACTTCACCATGGAAACCTTGGGCCTAAATTATACCATATTATTTTAGAGCCTACTTAAAATGTTCTCCGTTCTAATACCTGCTCAGATGCAGAAGTACACTGGCAAGAGATTTAATCAGATATTTGCAATAATCAAAGGATATGAAAGGAAAAAGAAAAGAAAAAAACAAACCAACTCAAAATTCAAACTAGCTCAATCCAATCTAAATGATAAAAACAAAACCCATGGAAATCTTGAAAGCAGGCTAAATGAGCAACTGTGAGATCAATGTTTTCCCTGAATAATACACCTATACAGAAGTTTCACCCTTTAAAAATATGTAGGCCAAGAGCCAAAGTCTTGATTCAGCACTACAAAAGACAGTGGCCAGCTGTGGAAGATACAGCTGGATTCAAACTTTCTCCAAATTCAGGAGTGTCTGCTTTATGGTTTTGATTTATGCCAACTTCTAATACATGTATCTATGTAATTCATGTAAAAAGACACTTTTTCTGAGTTTTCTCCTTATTTATTTCCTATTCACCTGGATCAAGGCACTGTCCAGCTGCTGTTTCCTTTGTTCTGTTTTTTCCAACACGTTTTGCCAGCGCTGATTCAGGAGTTCCAGCTTGCTCCGTAAATTACTCGCTTCTTCAACAGCACTTGATTCAATCAGGTCATTTCCTGCTTTCTTAACTGCTTCCACTGTAGACTGATGAGCTAAAACATCATTTTGTAGCACCTACAATTGTAACACAGCATGTATGACTGGCCATGTTAATAAGTTATCGAATGAAGGCAATCACAGTGACTGAGATAGTTCTAATCCAGTGACAATGCAATAGTTTAACATCAGCACAGGTAATAGCAATTAAAGCTAGTAACTAAAGTCTCTTCAATCAAAAGCAGTAACAGACCATTCTGCCAAAATGCTACATTTTATTTTTCTGTCTTGGAAAAAATAATACATTCCTTCTGAATACATACATTTCTGAAATTATGAAACGTTTCTAGTACCGCTAGCAAAGAATTACTTCTTCACTTCCCTTCATTTACTACATACTTCCCTGTACTACGATTTTTCTTTGGTTTTGAGGGCACGGTGTGAAAACAGCGTTATATACAGTAGTGCAAACTGCTTGTGGAGCAGCAGCCTGAGAGGAGAGAGAGAGAGGAACAAAAATACTATGTGCCTGCTTGTGCCATAGAACAACCTGACTGCTGTGATGTCTCTTAACGCATTTCAGGTCTACAGCTCAGTTCACATTATGTCAGGCTACCAGAACACTTCAGCCGTGCTAAAAGCTGTGGAATGACTGCAATACTAACACCACAAGACCTCCTCCATTTGGTTGAACTCCTGTTGTCACCAACCACAGTAAAACCATAAAAGGCAAAAAAGTACATTTGGGAAACGGATGCTGTTTTCACAAAGATATAAAAACCAAAAGCTTTAAAATACCTGAAATAAAGAACAGAAAAGGAGAACATGCAAAATGGTTGGGAAGGGAATGGCAAAGCCCATCTAAGAAATTCAAGTTTATAACTGTTGTCTTCCATGGGGTCTGGTTCAAACTCACCTCCTTCAAAATGCTAGCATATAGAAAAAAATGTAAAGCTAAATACAAAGGAACTTTAAAATAAACTACACAGAGCACCTGATGAAACAGCAATTCACAAGTAGCCCTTGGAATACAAAACGTGCATCATGTGCTTTAATCCCTCTAAGCTAAACAGTGGAAGATATTTGCTATTCTGTTTTCCTAGCAGGTAGGAAAAAAAAAAGGGATGTTCACAGAAGCAGATGTATCTTACTCCTTCCTTCCTGCCGAGGCTCGCTAAGAACAAGGTCTATTTTTTCCAAAGTTATTCAAGAGATCGATGTTTTTCCAGGCTACCACAGGATGCGCTACTGTGTGAACTTTCTAACCTATAAACTCTAGTTTACGAACAGGAAGTAGATTCATTCTCGTATTTGCTGAATTTCTTCAGCACTGAGGGCAGGTGAAGTCATAAATGGTGTCTGGATGCTTCTTCAGTAGTAGAACACTTCCATTCGGTAAGAATATAAAAGGTTCATGGTGCACAAGCTGAGTTTGTAGGGGTTGGTTCGGTTTTTTTTGGTTTGGTTTGGTTTTGGGTTGTGGGGTTTTTTTTGTGGTTTTTTTTTTTTTTAGAGGACCTGTTTATATCAGTAGTCACATAGGGCATGTAGAGACTGCACTCTACTCAAGGTCCAACTGACCACACAAAAGGCTTCAGAAGCTGCATAGCTGCATTAACACAGACAATAAAAATTCTTTAATTATCTGTGTACTGTCAATTTCAATCATTTCTCTCTAAATCCAAAACGGACTCTGAATACTCTTCACATCATACGCAGGCCAAAAATTAAATGGCAGATTTAAAGAAAGGAGCGCATTTATGAGGTTAGATTGAAATCTTCAGGCCTAGAAAAAACACATCATCATGGACAGCACAAAGTCACACAAAGAGGTAAGGAAGATCTCTTGTTCCTGGAGATACTTTTCCAAATAAAGGCCCAATGGAAGCATTCTTTGACGGGCTCCGAAGTCACAATAATCAGTAAAAGTACTAAAACAAAAAATAAAAAATTAACCCTACATTGTATGGTACAGAGAGAAAAAGATGGGGGCATGGATACCCCTAAAGTTTGCTGAGATTTTCAGAGAAGTGTTCTCTGTGTTAGCTGGACCCAACTGAGATACAATTTTGCAGAATTCAGAACAACAAATCGCTGTTTTCTGAGATGGCAGAAACAAGAACAAAAGATGCGTAACAGTCGTGGGTTTTGTGATACCTGGCCTAAACACAACTAACCAAGGAATTTATTGCTTCAGGGAGAGCAGCAGGTTCAATAACTCTTGAATTCCCTGGGTCAAATGAAGGTGAATAAAGGTGGAAACTAGGGTGAGTTACAATATTTTGGCTAAAACCTAAGCCACTTGCAGGACATACGCAAGGAAGGAAGGAATATGGAGGAGTAAAAAGGATGATACCAGTTATTCCAAGCCTGCATTTCAGCTATATTCTGCATCTTCAAAATCTCTATAGAGGATTCTCAAGTGCCAAGTTTTACTACAAGACTTATCACCAAGATAAACATCAAAAGAACATTTCAGTTAATATTCATTACAATTACATACATGATGTTTGGCAAGTTCAATTTCAATAGCCTTGGGGTCTCCACCCACAGGTTTCTGTTCGTTCAGCAAGTCTTCTGTATGCGTCAGCCACGTCAGTAACTCACCCAGGGCATGCTGGAACTGCCCCAAGGCTAACAAGGCACCTTCCAGCTTGTGCTATAGTGAAAATAAAATTAACAATACAATGGTTTCACAATGCTATTGAATTGGCTTATATTACCATTAGTCACCATAATCCAGAGTGGAGTCCATGTATATGACAGCATAAAAACCAGGGAGAAACAGTTATCCAATACAAGCAACCCCTTTACAGTTGGAGCTGAGTCAGCAATTTCCTTGCAAAGTCTTACATTCCAGGCTTGAATTCCTGATCTTCCACGACCCCGTGCAACTGGAGCAGAGTTAAATTTGAAGGTTCTCTCATCAGAGATATGACAGACACTTAAAATATAATTTCAATATAAATGCAGTTTGGTGCATGATCTTTTTAAAACCTTTTCATTGTTGTGAAATGATTCAGTTCAGAAAAAAATGCACTTCAAAGCACTGATCTTTAAATCTCTATTTCACTTTGATAATTTAAGGAAAAAGCACTGAAACAGTTTAATATTAAGTTGTTCTATGGTTTGGGTTTTCTTTCAAGTGCTCAGTTCCGCAGCTAATATTATTTTGCACATATAAACATGTTTTCAAGTGCTACTGAAGATGTCATCAAATAACCAAAATAAAATACTGTTGACAGAGGAACTGACAAAAAATACTGCTAAGAGTTTAAAAACCATAAAAATTAATCTATAAATTCTAAAATTTAAACTCTATTATGTATAGTTCTGTAATTTTCAAACTAAAAGGAATAAATGTGTAAACTGACATAAACATCACACATAATAAAAAGCTTCTCTCAAAAATATGTCATGAATAAAGCCCCCACCTTCAAGTTCATTTACCTGTCTGTTTACTATTTTTTCTTCTAGGCTGTCCCACATTAGTTTGAGCTCTGAGAGTGGGTCTTGAACAGTGTGCTTGTCACTCTCCGCTGTTACCTTCTTCAGCAGCAGTTCTGCCTGATGGTTCAGTCTTTCCATTTCTATCTGCTGCTGATAAGCTTCTGTCTTAAATTGCTATGGTAAATAGAAAAAGAATACAAATTAACATATCACAAGTAATGACCTTCTTGCATATAGTATAGTTCAGCAATATTTACAATACTAATGCATTACTGTTAACTTTCATTAATTTGCGGGTTTTTTTCCAGGGTCAAAATGCTTGTAAGACACTGATAATCCAGAAAGTCCCAGCTAACTGAAAATATGCAACAATGCCTTACTATTCTAGCAGACATTGCTAACTGTGACCAGAGGATGATAAAGATGCCCAATAGGGAAGTATTCTCCAGTGATCTCCTAGTCTGTAAAAAAGGCAGAACATATCTTCAGTAACTTCCACCTCTTGTGGTTGTGATAATGTAATACTTTAAGCTTCAAATAGAATTATTCTTCAAAAGAGCTGAAAAGGAATTTTGCTCTAGTGGAACATCCTCTTGTACACGCAACTCGGGCATCAGTCTGAACACAACTGCACGTGTGTTCTTCTGAACTACGTAACATTATGGTTCATTTGAAGTTACATCATAAAATAGAGAGATTAACCTGCCCACAGCCAAAAAGACATACAAGTGAACAACAAAACTGAGGACATTCCCTGATCCTTATACCTCTCTGTTTTTTATATATAGCTTAACAGCCTACCAACATCAGCAGTATGATCAGTATATAGACAGGTTTCTAAATCAGCCTGAAATTTTGATTTTCAGCTTACTGATGTATTGGGAACGTTGTGATCTGTGTGAGCATTTAGATAAAGATCATAATGGCGGAAGTGAAGCTTCGGAGGCATCCTCCCAGAGCCTCAAGGAAGCTGTTCATGGTGGAAACCAGCAAGCATCAGGTCATAGCAAAAGAACTTTGTACATAATAACCTTTTAGCCTTTGAAAGAGAAGGAATGCTATTACAAGTAATTCTGGGCTATCAGAACATAGTCACAAAATAAAATGTAGTCTTGCCAAAATATGGAATAGATTTTAAAATGAAATACATTTTAAAATGAAAAGTTTGTAGTGAAATGTGCTTTAATATGTTCATACAGATTCTCTTTTACTAGAAATTTAAAATTTCTTATGACTCTTGAAAAATACAGAAAAATACTAAACAACAAAGAAAAACACTAAACTACACAGAAAAACAAAGACAGATGAAAATATAAATGAAATAAATTGCTAGTTCATACCTTAAGTTCCTCAGTTTGCTGCTTCACCGTCTCCAGATCTGTTCCAACAGGGGACATAGATGCTAACTTGCTGCCAGCAATGTCTACCCAGTCAAATATTGCCTGAAAACCACAGTACAAAACTCAAATGTGAGCAGAAAAATAGTGTCATGTTTGAAAGATGTATTAAGTAAAATATCAGATTATTTTTTTTTACCCCAGAGAACAATATTGCTGTGCTCTTTGAAAGAAAACAGCTTTCTTCAGCGAAACCTAAGTTTCCTTGCAATACAAGGGATCAAATATGAACTAAAGTATTTCATGTAATAGTTACAAGAATGTACATGTTGCAAGAGTGAGCTTCCATTAGCAGTAATATTCTGCCAGTACTATTCATGCTGAGCAGCACTCTACTCCTTGAGTAAAATCAGCAATTTTTATGAGTATCGTGAAAGGTAAGTACAAGACAAACTCTGTTCTGCAGTCCTCCAGAGTGAAAATGGAAGGCGGTAGCTGAACAGTAACAAACTTTAAATGATGATTACAAACAAACTTCTTTTGAAGGATAATGTTATCTGTGTAAGGAACATGAAACATGACCCATTCAGTACATACTAGGTAGTGAAGGGCTGTCACTGAGCTTAACTGGATCTCCGTAGGATAATGCACTTATAACTTTAAAAAAAAAAGTGGTGTCTCCCCAGTTCTGAGGCTTTGTGGGTACTTCTTTTGCTCCTGACATAACGCAGAGCAACCTCAAGAATACTCTACTTACAGATTAAGAACAGCTATATCAATCTGTGTAATTACATAGGGGAAAAAACCACCTCTGCTAGCCCTTTTCCTCCTGCCTGCTGTCTGTGATTCATTATGGAGAATGGCTTAGAATGGCGTGTCGGAGCTGCCCACTGCTACACAGCTCCCTGAGAAAAGAAGAACGATCCCCGACATGCTCAACAGGACGAGGCAGCTGCAGCTAACAATCTGCCCACAATACTTTTCATATTGTCTATTGAAATGAGCATAAAAAGGCATTTAAAAACGGTTCTTTCAGAAAGTACCAAGTTTGCAGGATGTACAACTTACAGCCACAGGAAATACAAAGCATTTACCCTAATGGCAGTGTTCTTAATGTAACCCTACAAGTCAGCCTCTGTGCAGTATGAACATACGAGAACTTGGAGAAAAATACATAGTGAGGGTGCACTGGGAAACAGGCATGTTGCGTTATTGGTAAGGAGTGTTCTGCTGCTTGATCTGCACTGAACACTCAAGCAACTGCCCTCAGTGTCATGTGAAACTCTAATTTTAATGAGCCATGAAAGACAATCATTCCGCTGGGCAAAAAAACAGCTTTGCAAAATCTGACCATGTTTGGAATCTTTTCAAATGTTTCAATCTTCTAGCCATCCACTGACAAAAGACACAAGGCATGCCACACAGCCAAAATACGCAAAGAATATGCAAAAAAACCCCCAAAACCCAGCACACAGAGAGAAAAGATATCTTAAAAAACCAGCTGGAAAATTTACCTACAGATTTACAAAGTGAATCATCTTCTAATGTATTGTGATTGGATAAATTATACTAAGAATAGTATAATGGTCCAGCAACTTTATGTTAGTAATATTTTTTGCTTAAAATAGTCAAATATTTGACTTATAAAAAAAATGGAATAGAATTGAAATTCTTTGACTGTCCTCCACTCAAAGAAAATAGCAGCAAGTGAGCATATGGACCTGCATTCTGTTTCTTTCAGATTATGTAAATGTGTCACAACTTCGACTCACCCATCATAGGAAGTAATGACTATCACAAGAACATATGTGCAGGATTACCATTAACGCATGCTTTCAAAAAACCTCTGCTCTTATCAATAAACAAGAGGACATTAAATTTGAATCTAAATACAGTGCAACAGATGAACAACTACATGAAAGAACCAACCCAACAGATTTATTCTTTCATGCAAAAATACCCCAAATCCAAAACCAAACAAGAGGAAAAAGTATCTGCCTACTCCAGAAAATAGTCACTATAATCAGAGTGATACATTACTTGCCACCCACCCAATCACAGGACATTTTTTACTACAACCACATTAAATCCTGTTGACTCCAGACTGGGTTAGGTATAGCACACATTCTTACCTGCAGTCCATCTTGATATTGAACAGCTGCCTGCATAGCTTCAACAAGCTTATCCACCCGTTCTTTCCATGTTTTGTTTAAGACATCCCAGGCAGAATTCAGCTGCAAGTAAGTGCAATTTTACTGCTGTATAATGTGCATTCACTAATTAATCACTGATCAGTAACACCAATAAAGTAAGCATGAGTAGTTCATATTCATTCCGTATTAACACTCTTGTTCTCCCTATCGCTGCATAGTTAGTTTCCTTCAGAATACACTAGAGGTTCTGGATTACAAAAGCTGTAAACTTTAATACTGATTACTGAATATTTTTATTAACATAAGGATTATATTTAATACAGCAAATATTATTATTAAATCATTTGGAGTTGCATCATTAAAATAAAAGGTAGTTTAAAAGAAATACACATTGCTGAACATGTACTCTGTAGTCATTCAAACAGGATTGTCTCAGTTAAGACGTCTCACTTGGCACAAACCAGACATGTCTGAAATTTATTCTAGCATTGCTTTTGAAAAAAGCAGTCATCTATTGTACTAATCATTGAGTAATTTTGCAAAAAATACTTTATCTTTTACAAAAATTTTAATCCTTAACTCAATAAAATAAAATTGTCTGTACATTGTAATCTAATCTGAGTCAAGATTCATTTACTTGAAAGGCAAACCTTACTGTACCACAAAGGCTTCAGGCGTGTCTCACTTTTGCCACAAAATTTTAGTTTCAAAATTTGTTGTGGGCAGGGGGGGATATACCAATTTCAGCTGATCAAGCATCTAACATAACAGACTTAAGCATCTGCTTTTCCCATACCTCATCTATACTCTTGTTGACAATAGGTTTGTCAGGCTCTCCACAAGCAGCTCTGAGTTCAGAGCCAAGGCTCACAACTGTTTCTAGTTCTTCTTGTAGCCCATCAATTTCTTCTTTAGCAGCCTACAAAGAGAAAAAAATCCAACACTGCTAATACTAAATTTAATAATCTATGTACAGCTTGCTTTTAAGACAGAACAGAGCAGGATTCCACCTTTGTTTTCTTTGAAGTCACTGGGACTTACAATTGGATGCTTAAACTATAAGCATCTGTTTGCAGCATCAGAGTGAAATCAACTGACATCAGTCTAAATTATAATAATGGCTTATGATGTCATTTAGTATGAGATGGAAAAAAAAACAGGAAGTATTAAATTAGATTTCTTTAATCAGAGTGTTTTCTTTTTCAGAGGTTATCATTCAACCTTCAAATCTTTTATCAGCATAAGTAATTACAGGCTTAGAGTATAACACATAGAGCATAATGCATCTGTACACCTTTCATTTAGATGGTACGTATTACTCAGGGAATCCAAAGTATGTGCAACTTCTAAAAGTCTCAGTGACGTGCTTATTACATACATGTTTATAAACAGATATGTAAATATAATGACAGGTACATGTTGCATGCTCATTGCAACTAAGCACTGATATGTGCTATTTACCGTAAACTCTTGAGATATCATTATAGTAAATGTCTATACAATTATCCCTCAATCTCTAAAATAAAAATTCTCCTAGGGTATTTCATAGTAATTCTGTCTATTCTCTGCATACTGTGAATAAAATACTTCAAGTCAACAAAATACTTTCTACTGACCTCAGCAGCTTCTTGCTGTTGCTTGACTACAGATGGGTCAACTCCAGGTCCCTCCAGTTCTCGAATGAAGTCCTGAGTATCTTTAATAGTAGTTACAAGAGCCATATGATCACACCAAAACTTTTCAGCTAGTTCCATTACATCCAACAGTTTGGCCTCCCTTTCCTCCGTCAAGGTCTGGATGTCTTCCCAAACGAGGACCATTTGGTCTAGTTTATCTTGAACAACTAAACAACAAAGGAACCAGATTACTACCTTGGCAAACAATTCTTGGCAATAAATCTCTCTACAGTTCTACGGAAGAAACATATGTGCACATTTTAAAATTCAGATTCTAAAATTGTTTCTTTACAGGACTCCTTATAATGTTAAGTGGAAACAACCAACATGGTCTTTGAAAATAAAACAAAGGTCATATCCACGATGAATTATTTTAAACGAATGCTTTGCTTTCATAAATCTTGAGCAGCTTCTCCAGGAGAGCACAATCCCCAGATTAACGGTCATCAAAAATGAAGATTTTTATATGCTGCAGCTTGCTGCACTTCCACTACATGAAACTTTCCTCAGTCTACTACCTTTAGCAGATATATCCTTATCAGCTCCTTCTGAGCGAGCAATCATTTCCTCCCCTCTCTGTTTAAGCGTCTCATACACCGGCTGAAGTTTTTCCAGATCCACTGACACATTCTTATTTTCACTGATTTGTTCTTTAATCTTCTCAACCTCCGCGGAGATCGAAGGTGGCTGCCTCAGACGTTCAACTATGCGTTTCAGACTCTCAAGAGTTGGATCGATCTTGTCATGAAACTGTGAGGGTGGTAAAGGACAGAAAGAAGTGGCAGAGAAATTAGAAAAAAGCCAGTGAAAAATGGCATCTGAAACTCTATCAGAAAAACGTACTTTAAAATTAGCATATTTTAACATCTCTACCCAACATATATATGTGCAACTTGCAATACCCTCCTCATGGTTCTTCCTCTCTTTCAATATCTATATTACAAAAATGACCTTGCAAAATGGTATTTCCTCTCAGTCCTCAGAATTTTACTATCAAGTCTGGGTTCAGTCCTGAGACACTCCATCTGAAGACACTGTACATGTGGTAGTCTCTACTTCCATCTAGTCCTGTGTAATTTGTACAGTAGTTTGTACCTCATTTTGGAGAGCCATGGCTTTCAGATTTCATCATTTTAGAAAGACATTTACTGTAACATTAAATACATACATTTCCATATCAGGACCAACATACTAGCATATAACCACCGATTCAGCTTTGATATATAAGGTCACTCGAAAAGACATTTGTTAGTGTCCAGGTGGTGCATGTTAGTGCAGTAAAGGTATGTTACTTTCTGCAACTAAAAGCAGACAACAGCGTGTATTATGTTCACTAACACCTGACTGAGCGCAGGCAGGTGCCCAGAAACTCAATTACAGCTATGTTAATGTGGTTCTTCCTTTGGTACAGGTCCAAAGTTAGCCTTTACTATATGCTTTTGGATCCATAAAGATTCCTAAAAATATCTCACCACCATGCCCCTTTCAAATTACCAAAACTAATAAACTGTGGGTGCATTTAATGATCCTCCAAGATCTACAAAAAGAACTCCTGACTACACTTGGGAAAGGTGCTGGAAAGAGCACAGCAAAACAAGATTACCTTATGTGAACAAATAGCTACATCCTTTCTATTCAAAGGAATATAGGCAATACAAATGCAATTACCTTTTCCCACCATACAACCCACTACAAATCAGACTCTGTGACTAATGTTATGGACTCAGTGTTTATGTTAGAAGCATGAATATCCTACAAGCCAGCAAGATGTGTTATGAAAGCTAAGTAGCCTTCCCACATTAAAGACTACTGAAAAAATGATTATGGCAACAAAACCTTACAAAAGTGATTAAAACAATTTAAAATTGGCAATACTCAAGTCTAATTTTAGGACATGTATATTACATTTTTAAGTTGTCAGTGCATTCAGTAGGCGTCCCTGTATTCATACTTCAATGAATGAGACCAGGTGGTTTAGAACTTAAAAGGAAGAAAATGCAAGTCATTACAGCCTCTCATTCAGGCTCAATAGGTTACGTCCTGCCTTTGATACGCCATGTAAGTTAATGTAATTTAAAATCTGAAGAGTTAAATAATTAGTCTTCCAGGACTGTCTAGACAAACTTTGACATAGCATCATAGTACAGGGCTCTGTTAATATATATTTATGTATCTTAATAAAAAAAGATTATGTAAAATTACATTCTGGGCATTAGAATGTTCTGCTTTGCCATCTGCATATACATTTATGGACATAAAATGAACCTTAAAGTATTGCATATATAATTATTTTGTCAGCATCTGATTATATTATAGCTGTTACCAAAGAATGCACTTTTATTCTCGCTTTCTGTACTTAGCCAGTAGGTGTTAATGTCTATCACATACAAAGCAGGGAGTCGAATACTAAGTAAATATCTTGATTTTCAAATGTGCAGCTTGAAACAGTGGGAGGACCAAGCATTTATGATAAAGAAAAACACTGAATCTAAACAAACAGGCATGTTTCAGAGGTGTGAATAAGGAAGGTGTTTAGAATGACTGAAAATATAATGTCTATAACCAGTTCAAAAGCAAGATAATGTCACTTTTTTCCCTCAGGTTCTTGAAACTCAGACTGCAGGGGCTAAGAATATGACATTTAGTACCATTACCTATGACAAAAATTTAGAATATAGACTTCATGAGAACTTCAAGGTGTATTTCTTTATTTAGTATTTTAGACCTGAGCAGAATATAGCACTTAATTTCCACCTAACACAGGAAAAGAGGAATTTCCTATAAAAACAGCAGTATAGAAGTATAGAACAAAGTATTTTTCTTCAGGTTTTTGTATAAATTCATGTACACAGAGTTCTTATCTGAATTTGGGGTTAAGTAAAAGAATTTCAGTTTGGGTTCAATGACAATTAATGCAATATTTTAAAGTCTCCAGAATGTGATACCTCTATCGAGGTTCATTGCATAGGCTGATGAACCTAGGACACACAGCTTTTACGGACTTGATCTGAATTTTATGCTTATGATAACATTTTGTGAGGTCTAACTTTGCTTGCAATACTTTTACATAACAGTTCAAGCATATGCGACATTATGTTCTTGCGGGTCTCCAATGAAGAGCAAATGCTATTACCACTGTCATTCTACCCTCTAGTTCTATTGGTAATGGACTGTAGATAAAGCTGCCGAGTTCTAGATATAACTGTACTCAAGTTAACTGATCAACACTGATGTCCATACACTAATGAAGCATCAGCTAGTAACAGACCAGCAAGAGAAAACAGAATAAAGTGAAAATAAAATCCCAAATTTTTAGACCAAATGTTTTTTTTTACTAAAAAATTACGCAGCATTAAAATTCTTCAGCTGCAGCAGTCACACTACCGACCAATATATAAAATTATAATCCCTCAAGAAATAGAAAAATCCATGCCATAAGCAGTGATGTGACCATTCACAGGCCATTAGGTTGAAAAATCCAGATAAAACAGAAGTTTAGTCTTGATATGTGAGATGACAATGTCTGTGTATCTTTCCGTTTGAACGAATCCAATTATACTTTAAACTTAAATTGATACCTGGGTACACTGAGAAATGGCTTCATCCAGTGCCAGTGCCCGCTTTTTGACATCTTCCTTAATTTTACTGTAAAGGGTGTCAGCTGCCACGTATTTCTCTTGGATAAAAAAACCTTCTCCGGGGCTCAGCTCCAGCAACTGAGGTGCAGTTTTGTTCATCTTATCTATATGAGGCTTGTGCTCAGCGATCAGCTCACGCAGTTGCTATAACAAACAAAAAAATTTATCAGTTTTTTATGCTTGCACCACCACATTACAGCTGTCCACACTTCTAGCACATCCAGCTGGCAAGAAATTCCAAACAAATACCCTTCATTCTAATGTAAAGCACAAATAGTATCAAATAAAGTTAATGACTTCTCTGCCCGTGAGCTCTCCCATTCCAACAGAGCTACCGAGGCATAAAACATCACAATTGCAGACGCACTGGGAATGTCCATGCCATACTTTTGTAGGACATATGATTACAGGTAAAATATTAGATGCTAACTATGCTTATGATGCTGACAACAAACACTCCCTATCGTATCTAGTACCTATAATGACAGAAATGGCAACAATATTCCAGACGTGTGTAACACCACCACGTATATACTTTTCATGTTGATACTTGCCACTTGCCGCAAAGCCTTCCACTGAAAAACATCACAGAAAGAGGTAATGGCATTGCAAGAATATAAATTCAAATTATCCTTGATTTAAGAAGAGGAAACTAGCACAAGGAAGGGTCAAAGGCATCAGTGAAAAAGACAAAAGGACAACAAAGATTGATCAGTAGAGACCTCTCAACCTAGTTTAGCAGCCTCCCCTCCGGCCATGAGACCCCTCTGTCTTCACAACAGCACTATTACTTAACTGATCCAAAGTTTAACAAGTAATTAATAAGTTAATAAAATCTGATCTCAGCTTTCTACTCTTTCTCACTTCATAAGTCAAAACTGTGCAGAAGACTATGCAGAGGCTTGTGGAAGTGAAAGGTCACAAGGTGTCTTCCAACTTGCCTAAGGATTTTGGGTTTGTTTACTTGCACCCATAGATCTGACAAAATGGAAAGTTTTTTTGTGCGAGTAGCCCAATCCTCCCCTCCAGTTTTATTTACTTTCTCAGCTCACCCCTCCCTTTTCAGAAAAATCCCACTGTCTTTGAGGTACTGTCTGTCTCGGCGTTGTGAACTTCATGCGTTTCTGTCCTATAAGCCATGTGCTGGGACGAGAGGCACACACTCTGTTCCTCCCAGCTCAGGGTTTGTTTAAAATAATGAAGACACAGAAAAGGGCCAATATCAGTCCCAGTGTAAATAAACCCTCTTCTTTTCAACTAAGGTCCCTCCCTTAAAAAGAAATCCTGATACCAGTTTGCTTACTTGCTTCTCCCCAGCAGAGGAGAGGTTGAGAAGACTGAAAAGACAGTGACCATGACTCTCCACTGTCCCCGATGATAAAACAGCAACGAAAATAGAAAAAACCCTGCCTCTAGCTACTCACTGAGCATGTAACTCTGTTTGTACGCCAAACAACAAGAAAAATAATGTTGGTTAGCACAGCGAAACTAAGAATAGTTTGAAAGTTTTTAGAAAATAATTTGTGTGTTTTATTTTTGTGCACAAATAAGATGATTTGACACAAGCCACAACAGCGCACGCTTCTGGGCCCAAACCTTATGCTACTACTCGGCGCACAGCTAAGTTCAAACCAAACTGACTGCACGTTACTGACACAGCACCGACTCTATGAATTCCATGATTCCGAGTGGAACAAAGATAGTCATCAGTAAATATATCAGAACAAATGGAAGTGAATACAGAAAACTGTTTTCAATTCACATTCAGAAACTTTTTTTTTTCCCTAATAGAACAATAAACGATTTGCTCTTCTCCCTGATCTACCATTGGCTAAACAACTCCAGCAAATAAGTATCTCAGACCAGATTACGTGTTAAAATTGTCTAACATTAATCTTCTACTTAACAAACAAATCTCAGCTAATGGCATAGCCCAGGGAAAATGCAAAAACAGAAGCTCATCTGAAGGGCCTCTCACGCAAGCAGAATGATTAAAGTAGATGGGGAAAAATCCTTTAAGTAAAGCAAGCATGATTTGGTTCTTGGTGACTAAGCAAGATAGTTTGTAAAGCTTATGTTATATAGCTAGTCTTAATAGAGCATGTTTGCTCATTGTGGACATAAAAGGAAGACAAATAAGCAAACCCAGTTTTTACTAGTACGTAAGAGTGGCACATCTTCATTAACTGGTCCCAGAGTAAACAACAATTTGAAGCCAGGGTTCATCCTATCTAACTTGAATCACTTAATTAAGGAAGCTAAAAATAAAAAAAAATTGTTGCTCTATGCACAGCTGGGAGAGACAGGTATCTCCAGCAGCCATATGGGCTTTGCATGTGCCAAGATACACAGGTTTTTAACCTCGGTTGGATACATCTGGCTCCACGTGATCGTAGTAGCCATATAGGAAATGTACTAATTTTTATCCCAGCTGATTATTACTTCGTGTAAGAAAGCCCATATGGTGGCCAGCCTACAACACAGTTGCCTCTATTTTGTGATATTATGGTAAACAATCATTTCTTTTAATTATTACATAGCAAGCATATTTGACATGAGAAATTATTATGGGACTGGCTGGAACCCAAGCAATCAATTTTTGGCCCTCTAATTGTCCATCTTCCTGGCTCAACTAAGTTTAGTACCAACGATACCAACAAAACAAAAGCCGAATTTTTTACATGGACATAAGATCAAGATATGTGCATATTTCTATATAGACTGTACACAAAGGCGGCATTTTACCTGACAGCACAGAATAACAGAATGGTAGGGGTTGGAAGGGACCTCTGTGGGTCATCTAGTCCAACGCCCCTGCCGAAGCAGGGTCACCTACAGCAGGCTGCACAGGACCTTGTCCAGGCAGGTCTTAAACATCTCCAGAGGAGACTCCACAACCTCCCTGGGCAGCCTGGTCCAGTGCTCTGTCACCCTCAGAGGGAAGAAATTCTTCCTCACGTTCAGATGGAACTTCCTGTGCTTCAGTTTGTGCCCATTGCCCCTTGTCCTGTCACTGGGCACCACTGAAAAGAGTCTGGCCCCATCCTCCTGACACCCACC
>Ga0065711_1040259_pt1 | contig 17112 bp, 7 predicted proteins | sample Hoacrofraction12_FD_59098 | JGI IMG/M metagenome (GOLD analysis project Ga0065711, IMG submission 59098) | Hoatzin crop microbial communities from Cojedes, Venezuela - Epithelial fraction 12 v2 (version 2) | ecosystem: Host-associated > Birds > Digestive system > Esophagus > Crop | place... | reverse complement strand
CTTCTCTGGAGATATTCAAGACCCGCCTGGACAAGGTCCTGTGCAGCCTACTGTAGGTGACCCTGCTTGGGCAGGAGGGTTGGACTAGATGACCCACAGAGGTCCCTTCCAACCCCTACCATTCTGTGATTCTGTGATTTGTCACATTCTGCTTCAAAATTAATTTAATCTTCAACTTTTTTACTTCAGACCTTACAGAAAAGAGGTACTTAAATACTCCTGTGGGAATGGACCACCACTACATTACTATATGTAATGTCATGCTGTGCATTGTTCTAAGAACCTATGAATTCAATGTTTACCCACTATTTTCTAAAGGAATATGAGAACACTGAGCAGCAAGTAGACTAACCTGAAGTCAAGTGGTTTTTAATGTGAATGACTGATGGCGAAAGATTTGTGGTGGTTTAAGCTAATGATTTATTTTGCTGTTGAAAAATGCCATGCATAGTTGTGCTGTCTTAGCTGACAAGACAAACTCAGGCTCCTGTGCTTGTGAGAAGATAGTTAACTATTTTTACAGGATACTTCAAATCACACCAGTGATAAGTGTCACTATTTATAATGCTATATTCCAAATCTACACTTCAAATCCTTAGCTACAAGAACTGTCATACAAGGTGCGCTTCCTCTAACTGTAGTTAGCGAAGCACAGCTTTTGTGTGTAGTCATAACACACTGAAAAACTGAAGGAAATTGATATCCTGAAAACCTTTCCTTTGGCTGGTAATGGGATTATTGTATTAAAACTTCAAAGACTGCAGTTTGCCTTGACATCAGCATATCTAGAAGCATGAGGTTTACAGTGCTGATAGATGACATATTAAGGCTCAATGTGCTGCTTTACAGATGGACGAAAAAATCTAAAACATGGATCAGACCACCTTTTAATATCAGCATAGCGTGTTTCAAGGTAAAAGAAAATGCAGACAGAACTTGCAAAGTGAGATCTGAGAGCTTGATGAAAAAGAAGGAATACTGAATATGGGCTCTCATTTGCAGATACAGCATATTACACACCTGATTTAGGAAAGCATTTTGCTATTATGCAACTTCTAAGATATTTGTATAGTCCTATTGTTTTCAGTGAGACTGCTTACAGGCTGGAATCCCATGCACTCTTCAGGTTTTAGCTGGACCAGAATCTAAGGGCTAGAGTCTGTCCTTCCTGCCTCTCAGGCACCATATGGTATTATCCCAGCAGTCTCATTTAAACTATTCCTCCAGTCCACCATTACTTTCCAGTAGCATCAAGAGCACCTCGCATAAGGCAGATTATGCTAGCCCCAGATGAACAAGAGGAGTATTTCTCTTGTCTTAGAGCATCATGCTCCACGGTCCCACAGAGGTACCACTGAGCGGACTGAAGGGGAGCGTAGGATCTGAGCCGTGGCTGTCTGTGACACGGCCACTTTCTTGAGGCATCAGTCATAGCGGTTGTAAAGAATTTCAACACAGGATGGTGAACTCTGCAGCACAAGAGGGAGATCTATCTACCACAACTAATTCCAGCTTCTCTTGAGCCTCTGTTTGCGGACTTTAGCACAATAAATGCAGGCAACCAGATCCTGTTTTTGGGCAGATCTCTAGAATATTACAGCCATTCAGTCAGCAGGGCCACTGAAATCTGTTCCTCAGCTCTTCCCTTCTGAGCTATTCTGCACCTGCTGAGATAATGTTCCTACTTCATCCTAATTGCAGAGAATTGAGTAAAAGCTTTGTCCTTGTGCATCTAGGAAAAAAGACAGCATTTCAGCAATCTCGTTGCAATTAAATACAACTCTAAATGTGCATGCTATAATTAAAAATGTCTGTTTCTTTAAAACAAATCAGTTTTAATTGCCATTCTAATTGAAAGCCTATTAAATATAGTGATGAATGCTATCTGAGAGATTTTTTTTTAAAACCTTGACACCTACATGATGCTTTATAGAGCTCTGAAAACATTGACTAATTCACCCTTGCAATAGCTGAGACAGGTAAATAAATACAGCTAGCTAATCTGAGGAGGAGAAAAAGAACTGAACAGAAACTTCATTTAAAAAATCAAAAATATTAAAAATTTTCAAGCGCATACCAATTTTGGTATGAGAAATGAAGCTTTTTTTATATTCTTACAGCATTCAATCAAAATGAACAGTTATTGTTGTAGTGAGTCAGAACACTGTCCTGAAATGCCCTGTGCTCATGATAGTGTCAGAAAGGCCACATCAGCTTAGCTTTAAAATCCTTCTCGCCCATGTCACTCCTTTGAGAGCAACCCATTGCGGTCAAAGCAGAGGTCAGTACGAGAACAGAACTAACCCATGGCAATGTTTTCTCTGTGTAGCCCCTCAGCCTGGAGAACTGTTGCCCTGACTTCCTCAATCAGAGGTGTTATTTTTGTGATTTTTACGTAGCATATAAGAAAATCTTCAGTCAAGGGCTTTGAAATTATCTATCTGGAGAGAAGTTTTCTCTTTTCTGTGTAAATGGCTGGCTTATGCCCTAAAACATGAAGTTCATGGTAAGAGTTGGACTGACTCTGTTGATAATAAGTACACTCTGTGGTCTCACTGAGAATTTGTCTTAATTCTTCCACTTGTAATACTCTTATCTCAGAGACTTTAGTGGTGCTCCTCTGGAGGCTGCCACTGTGAATGAGTTTATTTTCATGAATACTGATAACTATAAGAAAAGAAGCAAATTCAAAGGAAGTATAGAGCCGCCTAGACAAAAATCAAATGTCAGATGAAAAAGCAAAGTCACTTAACTAAAATCCTAATCCTAATCAGCTTAATGTTTGCTATCATTCAAACAAGATCCATAGCATGAGATCTGTGTCCAGTTAAACACGCTGTTTTACAAATCTCTCATATTTTTAAAAAAGCTGACATGACAGCATTGGAGACCAAGAATTATTTAGTGAATTTCTTGAATAACTGATCAAAGTCACTCTATTTGCGGCCAGTTTGTGAACAGAATGGGAAGCAACATGTTTCAATTCAAGTCAGTGATGCCCAGTGACAGGACAAGGGGCAACGGACACAAACTGAAGCATGGGAAGTTGCACCTGAACATGAGGAAGAACTTCACTTTGGAGGTGACAGAGCACTGGAACAGGTCGCCCAGGGACATTGTGGAGTCTCCTTCTCTGGAGATATTCAAAACCCACGTGGACGAGGTCCTGTGCAGCCTGCTCTACGTGAACCTGCTTTGGCAGGGGGGTTGGACTGGGTGATCCCCAGAGGTCCCTTCCAACCCCTGCCATTCTGTGAATAAACTGTCCATCATGAATTACTTATTCAGTTCTAATAACTCTTTGCATAGGGCTACTTTTCTTCATCTGTGTCAATTGTAAGGAGATGTTATTAAAACAGCACATAATTCTGTATTTACCATAACTGAAGAGGCAAGCTAAAGTCTGCTGTCATCCTATGTAGCCCCTGTTGAAACAGCTAATGTGAATAAACCAAAACTATCGTATGCAATATTGCAATATTTTTGAATCCTCTATGGGTAAACTTTCCAGAAAGCTATGTCAGTACATGTCAGGCAAAACTCTTGCTGAAGATTTAGAATACATCTATCCCTGCTACTTCTGGTTAAATGGCTGGAATTCATCCTCTGCTGAGGACGTACGAGAGACTTCAAGGAGCTCAAGGCCTCATTTGTGTTTCAAGTCTTGGTTTCATTGCATTGGTAATGGAGGAATTACTAGTTCTTCCATGAGGATTTTAATTTCCCTAATTTAATTTTCAAAATCCTGTACAATGGTGAATTCTCAGCCCCATACTTACACAACCTGCAAGCAGACTGTGTTTAATAAGAGAAAGGAAGTCCCTCCAATAAGATTTATCCATTTCACTTAAATCCACAGATTTCAATTCTTCAGATGAAATTACTGTAAAGTAGGTACCTCCAATGAATTTTTATTCTTTTTCCTTAACTGCAATTCTGGCCTAAAGATGACTTTGCCATGACTAATTCTTGATTTGGAGAATGTTAGTATGTAGCTTCACAAAATAACTTGGACAGTTGCTGTGATGCCCCTGGGACACAGAGCATAAATATTGTGTTTTAGTGAAGCTTCCAGCACTGACTGGATCTTTATGCAAAAGATACGCTTTTTATGAGAATAATGGATGTAACCTCTAAAAGCCGGCTAGCAGAATTATGGAGTTCAAATTTCTCTCAGTTTATAAATCGCACTGTACTCAAAAGGATATCCTCTGCGTGCCTGAATACTTGTCTGTCTTCCACTTTTATGAACTAGTCCAGATACAATATAACACAACTTGAACCTCCTCTGACAAGTAAACCCCAAAGGATTATTGTATAAATGTCAGCATGTCTGTTCCTTGCTGCTTCTTTTAATGATTGCTGTACCTAACAGGCTTGGGCTGAAAAACAGGCATCCAAATCTCCAGCTCTTCCAAATATGCTCTCATGCTCAAAATTCAGCTTTTCTCAGTCCAGACAAATGGCTAGTCGACACCAGGACAACTACGTGCACTTTATGCCTTTAGTTACAATAGACTGGACATCACAGCTATCTGGCTCTGTTCCACTCATAATGTTACAACAGTTAAAGAATTTTCCTCTCCTTAGGGACTAAGAAACAATCATTACCTTCTGTTCTAAAATTTTGCAGGCACTAGGGATAGGTGTGTTTTCAGCTGCAGTCACTGTACTGTATACTGCTTTGGAAAACTGAGACAAGCATTCCAAATACCTGCTTCACAGAGAACAGAGAACAGAGATGAAATAAGATTAGCTCTTTTTAAAAGGCAGGAGAAACAAGAGTGTGGGAGAATAAAGAAATCAATTCCAAAGAGCTACTAAAAATTCACTACTTCACCTGAATAATTACTTGTGATATACTCTAACATACCAGTGTCACTCTAAGGGGTTTACCATTTGAAGTGGCATTTCCACGATAGCCAGTACCATGATTATAATCCCTTCCAAGCATTTAACTGCTCTAATAAAGCTCAGTATCAATAATCAAGGAAGGAACAGTTGTAGGCTTTACTGTATTTTTCATCTCATTATTCTTTATAAAATGGCTGTGTCCTTTCTTCTCACAGTAATACTGCCTCGCCTACTGATTGCACCCCTTTTTAAGTCACAAGAAAGAAAACACAATGAGTAATGACATGTGCTTTTTCAGATTTTCAAATTGTGAAATAATAAAATCTTGAAAATTACATTGCAGAGACATTAAAAAATGTATACACGTGCCAGTCACCTATTTTCAATTTCTGCTTTTGCCTGTTCTTTTAAAAGATAAGACCCATTACTGCTTTTTGTTCTAAACCCAGGCTTTGACACTAATTTTGAGTAAATTTTAATACAACGTCTAAGAAAAATGTGAACTATTTGCTGAATGCAAATCACATCCAACTTTTGCAGACTTTGAGTTGATGACATTTGCATCCACTAAAGCAGAGATCTTACATTCACCACATTATAGATTGTGGTCAAGTTTATGTTTCATTCACTTCCTTCCCCCAGCCTAATGTGTCTGGGGCACTCAATAACGGTTTAGCAGTGAAGGGTCAACTCTCATCCTTCAACAAAACTGAAATGTTAACCATGTGGAAAAGTGGGCGGACTGTTGAGGATTTTCCTGCTCCACACTGCTGTTTCTGTAATGGCTAAGATCATCAGCAAAGGTGTTTCAGACATACAAAAGGCATGGATGTCTGAAAATATCATCTCTTCTTGTTCCCAACTACAATCATAAGATTCCCTACAAACTCTGTAAAATTGCACATCCAGGTCAAAGAGAGAATTTAGAGGGAACGCCACAGCCTTCTCTGTGTGGGAGAAAGTCCTAATGCCATTAAATTCAATGACTTTTAATGAAGGTACTAACACCAATACAAAATCCCAAGACACCACAGGAAACAAAAATGAAACTTAAATTTTCTCATTGTGTTTCTGTCCCTAATTCCATACACAATGATTTTGTACAAATGCAACAGCAACAAAGTCAGGAAATCTGCACAAGTATAATTAAAAATGAGGTTTAGGTGTTTTTTCAAAGCGTTGTTTTCCCATGTGAGCTCAGAAACCCTCTAGAAATAGCTAGAATGGAACTCATTAATGCACTGTGAACAGAAAACCCTACTGCATTTCTGTTGTCTATAAAATATAGTACAGACATTTCAAATGTTGCTCGTGTCACCTTTTCATTTCCAAATGAACCATAATAGATGTGAAATGGAAATAATTCTATTTTTTTTTGAGTTGTTGCAAATTTCCATGTTTGCTTTGTGCCTTAAATTGCTCCTGTATAATTATGTAGACTGCTATATCTCATTAATTCAGTTCTATTTCACAACCAAAAGATTGAGACAGCAGCATTTTCAAAGCTGAACTAGAAATTTCTCGTTTCATTATGCTGATTAACAGACTAGAATGTGACACAATTTGGTTCATACACTTCAGCTAGGTGTAAGTGGTACATGGATGCATAACAACTAACTTTGGTGCCTTATTTGAAAAATAGTATAGAATAAACTTAGATGTAGACATTAATGAAGAGGTAGTCACTGGAAATAGCTGTGATTTTTCAGAAAAGTTACATTTATGGAGAATATATCTTATTTGCTCCTTTCAGAGTTCATTACAGCTAAGGGGAATTGATCTCTTTTGGCTCTGAATTAATCACTTTTTCATTTCACATTTTAATTTTATGATTAATTTGTTTTTCCAATTTGTGAATGGTGTTCATTATCTTTGCATCTATACACCTCCATTAATTGAAATACAAATATTTCAACATGAAGCTACAGGTCGCCATGGAAGCAGAGAAAAGTAGGAGCCTGAATGCTTATTTTTCAGCATGCTAAGAAGCATGTGAACTACAGCCAAGCCTGATCCGGAGCTCATTATTGATGCATCCAATCTACTCTGGAATAAAAAGTAAACTTTGTATTCTCCATTGCAGTACAAAGGACAAATTAAAATAGCAGATTACAAACAAATTACTCCAAAAAATTTCCCAACTTCTGTATCAATTTTGACATCAGGAACAACTTCACATTTCAAATAAGAGGGAATTGAAACCAGCACTTCAGGCACAGAGGGAAAGAGCCTGTAACCTTTCTCCCATATGTCCTGTTTGGCATAAGGAAAGCTCTGCAAGCTATTCATATTTGACATGAAACTCAGGAAATTCTTGAGATAATTCCTATGCTAACCACAAAGTTACTGCACGTTGTCATAGCAATAGGCATCAGCTGAAACTTCACGATGATACTAAATAAATCTTTGCTTTGATATAAAACGAAATGCAATTTTATTTTATTAGATGTTTGTCATATCAAACATAATGGCAGTAAAATTATGTGTCAAGAAGTTCTAGCCAGTGACAATAAATAAAAGTCTCCCTGATGTAAAATTCTTGTGCTGATGTCACCAAACAGCATTATAAATACATACAGCTACTTAGTAGTCTGTTGTCTGGAAAAGTGAAAGCATACAAAGCCCAAGCTAGGTGTAAAAAATGTAAAGCACCAGTGTTACTTATAGTACATGTGGCTGAAATGCAAAATACTGGTTGTTGAGCATTAAAAGTAGTATGAAAGTTCCATGTCTCATTTGAGAGAAAAGTGGCTACCACAGCAGAAAGTAACAATATCATATAGGTAAAATATGGGGTTTTTGAACGTGGTTAAAGTCTGACAGCAACTGTATCCAACACAAAGCTGACTATAAACTTTTACTTCGTGCCCTCTAGTAACTTTTTCTTCAAGAATGAAAACATAAAAACCACACACCAAAAACCCCACAACCAACCCACACTTGTCTCCAGAGTATCACATACCCAGTTCTTCATCCCAGGTACTTTGTAGTGGCAATAATGAGGTGCCACAGAAGTGTCCGTGCAGGTAAACATGAGTGCTATAATGCATTCCTTGGTCTTAATAAGTATCACTATCTCCTCACTCGCTACATCACATAGGAATGAGCTGCAAGGAGGATAATCTGGGAGAGAAAAACTGCAAAACCTCTGCAACAGTGATATCATAGTAACATCTGCAAGCAGTCATACAACTACTCCATATCACAATGTCCAAATCTAGAGGGTAAACAGAACAGAAAGAAAGACATCCTCAACTGTAGCTCCATCAAATGTTGTAGAATAAATTAACCAATAAAATGAATTCTACAGTTGATTTTGCTACCACTTTAGTGAAATCAAGGTTCATGATCATAACGAAATGTGTAATCATGGCCAAAATGCTACTACAGTAAAGTCAATTTTGCTCCTTTTTTTAAAAAAACAGTAATTATTAATATTTGTATTTCTCTCCATATGTGCTGCAACAGCATTTTCTGCAAAGTGCACAGTGTACCAATACGGTCCCACCTGTTTGATAGTCTGTATGTATTTCTGCACTCCTACCTTGCTTCAATAAGCCTATCAGATACTCTCCACTGCAGTGGAAAAAGTAGCTGGGGAGGGGAGAATGAGGCGGAAGAAATGCTGCAAGGTTTAGAGACTTGCCTTCATTAACATCTTAGCGACAAACACAAAATGAACAGTTTGCTAATATCTCTTATCTTCAGAATAATTACAGACTTTGAGGGAGATCTTTGTGTGAACCTACCTAACCATGTATCTGTTTACAATTCTTATCTCCTAATGCTGCTTCTTTCATGTAAACAACTGTATGAGCCAAGGAGAGGAATAATGTACTGTCACCCTTAATACGATTTTGACTTTGCACTTCAAAAGAAAAAAAAAAGAAATGTAAAATGGCTGGTACATATTTTTACAGGAGGTTTAACAGCTATCTACATAAGCAGCACAGGAGTTGCCAGGATTTCCATCTGCAGCTGACATTATCCTCGCTTCCCTCACCAAAAGTCAACCACTATAAATGCTATCCTGAACATCTTAAGTACATCCTTGGTCTTCTTTTCAAGAACATAAATTATCGTAATGTATTTGTATTAGGTAGCACATACATGAAAAACATACAAACACTTCTCTTAACCCCTGCAAAGGAGAGACAAGTCTTAAATTTAAAAACTTCTCCAGAGGCTGTTTGAGAGCATAAACATGTCTAATATTGGTGCTGGGAGACATTTTCAAAAACAAACTAAAGGTTTTACGGATGAACTTTTAATAGCAGTATTAAGCAACTGGGGAAGAGCGAGCTTTCACAACAGAAATAAAACTGAAAGTTTTATTATTTTCCCCCCCAAAGTGTTAATAAAAAACAGTCATGGGTGTAGAGTTACCATCAGTCCTTAGCCACGTGCGTTGAGACTCAATTTTATCCAAGTTGATTTACTGCTGTTGTGTACCCAAACGCAGTAACGTTTTATACCTGTGTGCTATAGGTGGTTGCTGTTCAATGACTAGTCCTTACCAATCTGTCTGGTTTAATTCACACTTCCATCCAGATACATAAATTTCAACTCTAAGTTTTTAAAACTTGTAGCTTTACCAGAGCACTGTAAGTCTGGTATGCACAATCCTATTAACTACAGTTAACAACACAAGAAAATCATCGAAACATGTGATGACATGATGGACTTCTGTAACATGCCTGAAGGGGTAAAACTTGACAGTATCTAAAAATCCAGTGAACAAGGTTTTTCCTCACTGGTGCTGGGCTGTGTTGAGAAAGCAAACAGGAAATGTTCCAGGTATCTTAAGGAAACAGCCACGTGTAGTGCTGGTCAAGCCTGCATTTCAACATCAAGTACATCTTGTCTCTCCTCTCCCCTGTACAAGTGGTAACAATGCCAGACCAGACCACAGAGGTTATCCTGAAGCAATCCTTTGATGAACTTGCATTATAACCCTGCACCCCACCACTCAGTGTCCCCAAGTGTGGGGTCTGCTGGCACAAGTATAGAGGGCCACCTGATGACACCTGCAATTTATAAATTGAGATCAAAGTCACAGTATACTAACCAGCTTTGGTGAGCAACAGCAAACAAAAGATTATTGTAAATCTGCAGTAAATGGCTGATGTTCTACTCAGGCTCATATTTTTATTACACCTCTAACAGCTGGATGCAGTCCCCATTAACTGTAAACCTGTTCCCTCTCTTGCTGAGGAAAATTCTTCATAGCCATTTACGCCTGCGTTTGGCGCACTGTGTTCTATGCAGTCTGATCAGTAGCTAACATTTAATTACAAAATAATTTGTTTCTCTGTATGACTCATACAACCAATATAAGGACAAATTTGGTTGTAAATAGTTTCTGTCAGGCCTTATCATGCCTATATACATTCATATTTTTTTTCTCTTTCATGAATCATACTATTAGAATAACTTTAGATAAATTATCTGAACCATTGACTCCTACAAACCAAACTACTTAATTCTGTTGCTCCTACGGAAAATATGGCTTTAGTATTCATCATTCAATCTCTTTTTGCTCTTTGAAGTGACAGTTAATACCACAAAATTATCTCGACTTTGGCTACACATACCACTTCCTGTAATTATTGAATAATTATCAACCACATTTATGTTATGGAGTGTAATGGTATCTGAGGATCTTTTGTACAAAAGCAATGAGCAATAATGAAGGTTCCAATGGAGTAGGTTATGCTAGAGATAATAATCTGGAAAACATTTTTACATCCACTGACAAGACAAAGCATCACAAACAAGCCCCTGAAAATATAGTAAGTATAATAATTGTGTCCTACTATGTTTTACAAAGTTTTTGTCAGGCTACTTTGAAAGACCGGTAAGTTAAGTTTCCTTGACATCATGCACTGAAATCAGCTGTATTTCACTGGCTGCAGTTTTGTTAGTTAACCTGCTTTAATTGCTGCAATCAAGTGAAAAGTCAGCCACTGGAAGCTCTATGACTCGCAAAACAAAAAGAGTACGGAAACTGTATTTTAACACAAAGATGGAGCTGAATAGCTAATTCAGTCACTAAGAGACCATAAGAGATCACTGGCCCAACGCTCTAAATGATGCCCTTAAATTAAAATAAGTTAACATTTCTATGGTGCATTTCATCTTTGAAGTGCTTTACAAATGTCACTCCCTTGATAATATACAGAACGACAGTAAACTATCTGCATTCTGACAACGATATTAAAAAATGTATATTTACAAGTGTAGCTAACTGATTCGTGACATGTAGAGAGGTGCATAGAGAATCCGGGTTTTTTCATGGACTTCTATTAACTGAACACGATAACTGTAAGGCAAACTCTATTGAAGTTAACAGAAATTTCCAATCTACCAAAAATAAGAAGTATTTCGAAGATGGGGCGCTAAACAGAAAAAATGTCAACTGAAAAACACGTATACATATTCATAAGGGATGAGCAAAGTTATTGAAAGGAAAAATTAGGACTCTGTCAAATACTTTCAAGCAACCAATGGATGATCTGCAAATTAACTTCTACAATGACAAATTAAGAACAAAAAATAATATCCTGCACATTTTATTTCACATATATAAGAATATCAAATGATAGCCTGGGACAGCACATTCTGTAAATTACAATGATCCAGAGACTAATGTGAAAAAGTTGGTTGGACAAGGTTCTCATCGGCTGTACAGTTGCCACCGGAATCACAGCTAAACCTTACTAGCTGCCTTTTTCTTTTCTGTAATGAAGTCATATCCATACTATGGCCTATCTGGACATTACAATCATTTTACGTACCTGCAGTCTACACAGCCATGAATACACTCAGAACAGCAGAGCTGGCAATTTTAAAGTGTTACCAACCAGTTAATGAGAATGTGATCACTGCAGCCACTTTCAGTTTATTAAAGCCAGCACTGGCACTCACAGCCCAGGCACAGGCTTGCCGCAAACTGGGCTTCCCCGTTCTTTGATGCCATCTGCTGGATGCTTCTCATTATGGGTCAAACTCCACCACTAGCTCAGTTTTCACCTGGAAAAAGAAATCTTGCATTGTCTTCAGTTTATAATTGTAAAAAGACAAGTGCTTTGGATGTTTTACTTTAACAAACCAAATGAATGGTTTGGCTGTTTAGAAAAAAACTCAAGATACCAGCACCTACTAAGACTGTAACCTGGCACTACTTAGCTCTCAAACTGCACTGTCCTGAAAGACAATTTTGGACTACGAGCTACATCTAATAAAGCAGGATAAGGCAGAGCTGAGTCACCTAAGTCCACAATGCTCACATCAGCTGCTCTCAAATAACTGGCCACTTTCTTCTCCCTTTAGCATCTAAAGTAAGAGTAATTGGTCAACCCAGAACGGCTCTAAGTACTCTGGTGCCAAACGCCTACATAACACAGAAAACAGTATGGAGGGTTCAGAAATTATGTAGAGGAATACCTATATCTCCTTGAAGCCCCATCACATTCGATTTGCTACAAGCACTGGCTGGCAGATAGAGCAGCAGAGTTGCCATGGCTACCACATCCACATTTTACCTCAGAGTAGCTGAAGTATTCACTCAGGAAGTAAGGAAAAGCATGAACTCTTTCCTGAGGCATAGGCTTGAATGAAAAACACAACCACTTAGAAAACAATGTTAAAAATCTGTACAGTTATAGCCAGGGTATTTGTGCACAGGTCCTGCAGCAGAAGCATGCAAACCACTGGAATTCTACCGAAAAAAACACCTTGGGAAACACCAGGGCTAGGCAGAACACTCACACAGCTTCGGACACTTTCAGCCATCAGTTGATATACACTGTATGTAATACAAGTATTTGTGTTGAGGTATTAGATCTCCACTACTGAAGACAGTCTTCTGTAATGGCTACATTAAACCTTGTATACAATGTTAATAAACTTTACATAAACAACTATGTACGTTACAATGGTGTAATCCATAAATAACAATGCACTGGTGAGATCCTGCTCAGGTTTACTGAAGGTCAAGTTCAACATCACTACCCTGTCAAAACTACTTCAGTAACAAAAGAAATCAAGTGGGGGTTTTTTCATCCACTTGCACGTTGTTTGAAGAAGAGATGCTACACAATTGACGTATGATAGGTATGTATTAATCACTTTATAAAAATATACTCATCTCATACTCTGTTTATATTAAGAACAATGACTGTAGATTAATATTTGGCCAACTGAATTCTCTGGCCAGATTGTTTTGGAAAATAGTTTAAAAAGATGATTTAAGTATGCCAAGATTTAGTTTTTGAAAACAAAGTCATAATGAGCAGTTATTTCCATGGAACAATACATTAATGAAAGCAGGCAAAAGTCCAAAAGAAGAATTACAGTAAGACAGTACATAATTTTTCTTAAGGTTGTAAGGAGTCAGCAAATCAAGACATTTAAAAATTACATTCAACTCCACATAGTGATGGAGACATAGTTCCAGGGATTCATGCTGACATAGCATCATCTATGAACAATTCTGACATTAATTTGGTATATAAATGTGGATTTAGAAAATGATTGCTCAGGAAAATTAGAAGAAGGTGAGACTCACCATTCTGACTTACAGCATCTTTTGTGATTCCCAAATACAAAATAGTAAATGACTGAATACGACTGTGGCTCCAAAATCTTTTCTTCAATATCAATGCGAGCTTTAAAGAGCCCTCCTTTCTCCCCTGTCAACTTGTTGCCACGTCATGCACTGAGCTAACAGTGTTTACGCTATCTGAGATAAGACTGAAAAAGAAAGGATAGATTTAGTATTTCCAGGAGGGCTGCTAAAAACAGCTAAATAGCATTACAGCTGAATCATGCCCCACACATTACAGAGAATTTTTTATCAAGCAGCCATGACAGTGCAAATCATAAATTCCACGTTTCTATTGGTTTTATACTTAAGTATTTTCAGGAGTGGAAAACAAGACCAAGGAAACTACAATATGTGCCTGCCTTTATTACTTTAACAAACAATGCAAATACTTCCATCTTGATGCTTTACCAACAGTATGAAGCTAATGCTTTCCTGAACAAATAAATAACTGCAATAATCAAAATAAGAAAGCTCTCATTAAATAGATGGAACCCAAGACAAGAAAATAAAAAACAAAAGTGGGATTTTTTTTTTAAATGTAATTGAATGATGTTATCAAAACATTTAATAAAACAAGGAAAAGTTGTATGGTATCTTTAGAACACCTTTAACTGTCCTCAGCCTCAAGATTTATGTTATTTCCGAACTTTGCATAGAGCTGAACTTTCAGGTCCGATAACACCCTCTGAATTGATTCCACTCGAGATTCTAATGCTTCAATTTCTTCTTGTAAACTTTTCTGAAAAAGAAAAAAAACTAGTTATGTAAAACAAACCAAGTCATATCTGTCAGCAACATCTAAACAATAGAGGTAACCCTGTGCCAACTGTTTGCCAAGTCAAGCTGTAAGACTTACTACGGGGCCAAACAAAGGTTAGCATAACTTCGTACGCTGACATCCCAGTTCTGATTTACCGCACATGCACATCCCCCTCCTCACACCACAAATCAAACATGAACTTTAGAAAGCAAAAGGTTGAAAGGATGAACAGATCATCCCATTCCAACACTCCTCACACTATAGCAGCCAGTACAGAAAAGGAGCTCTCTGGCCCAGACAAACCTTTGCCTCCTCCAGCATCTCTTGTGTCTCTTCTTGAGAATGACTAATGAAGACATCTCCAATCTGGTAGGGTATCAGAAGTGGATCACAATCATCAAGCATCATGATGTCATCACAAGCATCTTCCAAGTTCTGAAGTTGTTTCTATTTATCAAGACGTGAGAAAGGTGGTCACTTCATACTAGGTAAATTATCTCAATGGGTACACTGTCATGCAATCAGTTGAATAATGAACTCAGTGAGTCCGCATTTTGGGCAAAAATCCTACCCGTCAGCATGCTATCAACATATTTAATAGAACAATTCCAGAGCTGTAACTTAGCGTAAGTATTACATTCAATGGAGCTGTACCAGTAGAAATTTCTAGTCAATACTCATTATCTGTCATTATTAGGATAATTAACCCTCAAGACAAGGGAAATACAGCCAATTTAAATGTCACTAATATCAGATATGCTCTTACTCAGGAATTTTTAAATTTAGCAAGAAAATAGAAAAAAATAATAAATAAGATGGCAAGTGTTAATTACTTTATTGCAAAAGTAGTAGTGCTTAGAGTTCCAGCACCATAAGTCATTAATGGAACATCAACATAAAAAAGGCAACCTTTTTACAATATACTTATCAGGCAAAATAATTATAGAAAACATATTGTGACAGCACGAGCATTTTTTAAAAACTCAGTAAAACTTCTTTGGAAATGCTATGACTCATGTTGAAGGAAAGTGAACTAATACTAAAAAAGAAAATCAGAATGATTTATCCTCTTCAGCCTAGCGAAAAAAACCTTTGCGCTCATAATGACAATCTTCATCAACACATCAAAAGAACATAACAAACAACTGCCTTACTGGTTCAAGAATAAATAAACATGAAGAATCTCAGGCAGGAAATTTTAAGAACACTACGAACAGCCATCAGATATAGACAATAGTTCATATATGACACCCAAGGAGTTCTAAGAATGTGGAAATATACTTGTGGCCTTTACTTCTCATGACTTCTTCCACTTCAACATTCTCCGGCTATTTTAAACGCATCAGAAATCTCACATTAGAACTAAAGCATTATTTACAGTAATCCATAGCCCCTATTTTCTGTATTACAGCTGAAAATTAATTCAGGGCAATAAAGAGTAAGTGATATTTGAAGCAAATATACCTTTTTCACTTCTATTTCTTCTTTCAGCTCTGTGATCCTGCTAGTATTTCTTGCAAATTTGTTAATTTTCTGTTGATCTTCAAAAGTAACATTGACATCTTCTGCAGCCTGCAAGGAGCAGAGGTCAAACTGTAGACTTCACTTCGTACATGAACTTGAATCTCACTACAAGACGACTCCTACAAAGCTTCTGAATAATAGTCTTACAGCCACTGCCTTCTGCTTATATGCTTGATTCCTTCAAAAACCTCCTCATGGACAGCAGCAACACCCGCATTTAGCTAGGCAGAGGCCCTAGTAACACCCAACTAAAACACCAGCTACCCACATTATCCTAATGCCACAGCTTGTTTCCTTGACAGCCCTGACAGCTGAAACAGACACCTCTGCTCCGAGATCACCGCCGGGTACAGCCGGACAGGCCGATGTAACCTGCCAGCAACATCACTTCATGCTGACGGTCAGCGGCCATGTGCTGCGGTGCTGCAGGAGGTTTCCAGCCTCACGCAGGCTCCCCCTGACCGGGCCGGGTGCCCTGCGCCCACAGCCTTCGCCGCTCAACAGCAACCCGCAACCGCAGGGGAACAAACCCGCACTCGCACGTCTGATGGCTCGACAAGGGAGTTCGACAGCGCCGAGATGACGACGCCGGGGCCTCAGCCCACCGGCAACAGACCCACCCGGGCATTTCGAGCAGGGCCGAAGCCGCAGCTGCCCCGCCCCGGCAGCGGCCCAGGGAAAGGGACCCCGCCGCCCCGTCCGAGGAGCTGCGCGAACGCGGAGCTGGCGCTGAAGGAGGCACCGCTGGGGAGCCGGAGCGCGGGGGGGAAGGCGGCGGGAGGCAGCGCTGAGGCGACATGGCCGCGCCGCCCGAGCACCGACAGACAGCGGCGCCCAACGGCCCGGACGCCCGCCCACGGAGGCAGCGGAGTAGCCGCACCCGCCCCGGGGGAGCCCACGGTGGAAGGAGAGGCCGCAAAGGGAAGAAACCCGCCGTTCCCTCCTCCCACACTCACGGCTTTCTTCATGGTCGCCGCCATCTTGGTAGGACTGAACTATTCAGCGTCCTCACAGAGGAGGAGATGCGGTCATGGGAAAACGAAGGAAGAGGGCTGAAGGCGCCCGACGGCGGCGACCCTGCGTGGTTCTGGACTTTTCCCTCTCTTTCCACCGCTCTCGGTCCGTCGGGCTTCCCGGAGGCACCCCAGGGCACGCAGTAAACCTGAACCCACCCCCGCGGCGCTTGGTACGTCCCGTTTAAAGGGAAAGGGACCCGACTCCTCCTCTGCGCCGACCAAAACGAGGGCTGTGGCTGCGGCCTGCCAGCGCTGCCGCCAGGTGGGGCCGCGAGATGGCTGCGGGGCTGGGGCCTGGCCCGCCCGCCCGGTGCAGCGGCAGGGCGGGGGCGGCACCCGGCGCCTGCTGG
>Ga0065711_1040258_pt1 | contig 17112 bp, 6 predicted proteins | sample Hoacrofraction12_FD_59098 | JGI IMG/M metagenome (GOLD analysis project Ga0065711, IMG submission 59098) | Hoatzin crop microbial communities from Cojedes, Venezuela - Epithelial fraction 12 v2 (version 2) | ecosystem: Host-associated > Birds > Digestive system > Esophagus > Crop | place... | reverse complement strand
GGGGGGGGGGGGAATAATAACGTAAACAAGCGAGGCGAAAGTCCTCCGGTGTCGGAGAGCCGGTCTGGTCGCGGGTGCTGTGGGGGCATGACGGTGCATCTTCCCCCGCGGAACCGGGTGCGGGGCCAACAGGTCCACTCCGAGCCGGAGCGTGCCCCCGAGAGGGGCTGGAAGCGCCAGTGCCCCTCGCTCTTTGTCGAGCCCTGTCTTGCTGCTGTGGGTCGGCTCGCTGCGTTGAATCTGCTGCCTGCCGGCTGCCGTGGAAGTCGGTCGGGTGAGTAGGTGAAGTCCTGGGTAGAGGTCTTTGTGCTGGTGTGGTAGGTGGGCTCTGGCACCCAGATGATGCTCCGCTAGTTACATCTGTGGAAGGTGGCTTTTAGAGGTGTTTGTGATTGCTGTACAGTCTCGGTAGTAGCTGAAGGACAGATACATGTGGTTGTTTTTGGTGTTTTGTTTTCTTCTTAATAACTAGACGGAATAAAGTGTGAGAGAACATGCACTAGGGAAAAAAGCGATATTGGCCTGAGGATGGTTGGTGACAAATGTGACCTATTTTCAGGTTGGATATTTTTATTTCTAAGTGATGCTGGGACACCTGAGAAGGAGAAAGCTTTACATGGTGTATGGAAATACCGAAAGCTTTGGGTTTTTGCTTATGCATAGGTAATTTCTTAGTGATCGTCTCGCTTTCAAGACTAGGTATGCAAAGAAGTGGTTTCCTCAGTGGTACTATTGCAGTTCCTGGAGCAGTTGGAGTGTATTGTATGATTTACAGCCATCTAGCATGAATGAACTGCATGCAAATCTGCTTACTCCTGCCCTCTGTAGTGCAGTCACTACTTAGTCATATGGGCTGCTTTTTGGAGTTGTTTATTGTGGATATGTTTAGATCTTCAGGCTCCAGGGAAGGACCGGTTTGATGAATCTCAGTGAAATGAAATCTCTCTAAAAGTGTTTACAAGCAAATGTTTATTATGTTAGAATTAAGCAGTTCTTGCAAGGCATGCACCATTAGGAGCTAGCTTAATGAATGGTGGGGGTTTTTTTGATAGCTGTGTCGCAGGAAGCAGGAATTTGGTAGTTATTTTTGTACTATTGCTGATCCTTAGAAAGAAGAAACCTGAAACAAACTTACAAGAACTAAGAGTCATTGCTACATAATGCAATCAAATTTTGCCTTGCGGAACATGTTGAAATGTTTACTTAAATAGACTGGCATTTGCCCCTTTGACTACTAGTGTGTGAAAAAAAATCCAGATTGAGGTCTTAACACAAATATCTAAGGAGGAGAAAGTCCAGTCTTGTCTCACATTTTTCCTGAATGTTCTAAATGACCAGGAAAGTGGTAGAATGATGGCATGATTTTTTTCAAGTGATTGGAAAGAGAAGCTGACCTGAACGCTGGAGTAGTGCCTGAGAGGCAAGGTATCATCTAAGATATCTGGCTCTTTTACTGGAATCTTTGTGATGCACACCTAAGGCTTCTGACAAAAACAGGGAAAAGGAAACATGAAATCTTAAGCGGACTTAGTGATAAAGAGGTTTTTGCTTTTCTTTTACACAGATGAGAAGCAAGAAAGTACAGCCTGAGTTTTGGATACTGGAATTTCTGTACAGGTTACTGATGTTCCTTGAATCATCTTGCTATGAGAACTAATACTCCCATGTGGTGTGGGTGCTTGCACTTTAGATACTTAGTCTTTCTATTTTAAACAAATAGTATGCTAAGGGTATGTGTGTCAAGATGCTACTGCAGATATTCTTGTACTTGCAGTAGTCATCTTCCTTGTGCACTGTTCTGACCAACCTGATCTGTTATAAGGCTCTAACTCCCTGCCTTCGATATCATATTTGAGTAATTCTTTTGCAGTCTACACCTTCAGTGTATCATTGCCTTCTTATCCTGCTAGCAACTGTAATGCCAAACTAGTGCCTTTGTCTTGCATTGTTGCCTGCCTTGCTTTCAAGGGCACAGTATCCTGGTGCAGTTAGCTTTTTTCCTTAGAATGTGTCTCATGAAAAAAATGCACTTTTCTTGGGTTTTGTCTGCTTTCAAAATGCCACTGAAATGCTGTAGCTGTGAAAATTCTTGATGAACTTCTGTCTGTGTTCCTGATTAATATTGGTTTCTTATTTTAAGACCTAATGAGAAAGCACTGAAACATGGTTCAGATCAGGGACACTGCCTTTTGTATATAGGGCTGACTGAAGTTTATGATGAATATGCTGATACTTAATTGCATAAGCTCTTAACTTTAGTAACCTATGAGGTTCTGTGCATCTTCCTTGTCACACTAATTTCAAGCACTGAACTGGAATGCTGCAGCTTCTGTAATAATGTAAAGGAGCTCTTGTTTTAATACACATAACAGTATTATGTAAGAGCTTAAGAGGATTTGAAAAACTGTATATTCACTTAGAATTCTAGGATAACTTACCCTGGCAGAGTTCTAGTACACATAAGTTGATTAAGTCACCAATGTTAAGAACTTAATGAGGAAGAAGTGCTGTGTAGTTTTTACACTTGTGAAAGACAAAACAGAGCATGTTTGCATTCTGAAAAGCTGAATCTCTCAGTTGTAAAGTGATCCTCTACAACAGTGTTTGGGCATGAATGTTGCACTGGATTTGACAGACTGGTTTTTACTCTTTTCATAAATCACACTGTTTTCTGCAGCAGTTGCCTATCTAGTTACTGACTAGACTTAAAACAACTTTACTTGAGAGATAAGGCGATAGCCTAGGCTTTTATAAATTTAATTCATGTTGAAGCATGGTGAATTTCAGGTGTTTGCCAGTTCCCTACAGGATGCTGTAAAGGAGGATGAAGTATTGAAACTGAGTAAATGTAGGTTGGGGTCAATCTATTTCTTAAGGTTTAAGTAGTTTGTATCCTAGATGGAAAATGTCAGTATCTCAGAGGCAACTGAAGTCAATTCAGTGCTTAAGTTTTATGTTACCAGATGTATTGCTAACCAAATGAAGTGCTCTGACATTTGAGCTCAGAGGTCATTCTTAAGAAATTTAATAGAAATTGTTATTCCTTGTAACAGGTACTAACAGTATGTGTGCATGTTTGTATCTGAATACTCACATTTGAGGTAGCGTTTCATGCTTTCACCTCCCTTGATACAGAATAAAAATCATGTCTGATTCTGAATTTACACAACAAAGATGATGTTAGGTGTTACAACAGTGGTAACTTACTAAAATGTTAAGCCACACTGAAGTGTTTGTTGATTAATGGTGGAATGTGTAGAGCTCCTGTCAGTGATCTTTGCTATACCGTCTGGCATGAGAAAATTACATGGTAGTATTAATAAATAGACATTGGAAAAAGGTGAAATAATTCTGAGAATTTATGAACATGAAGTAGATGAGGAGATTCCGCTAAAAGAGTCCAGATTGGTGGAACAGAAGTCTGACTTATCAGTTTTCTGCAAAGTTCCTGCAGTAGGTTTACTGAAAATAACGATGTAGTGTCCTATCTAAAAGATAGTGATACCATCATGAATCACAATCGTGTGACTTCTCTCTGATATGCAAAGTATTTCTTCATGAGTTTCATGTTCCTAGTTATTTTTTGGGGGAAAAAAAAAGAAGAAAAAAGGAAAATGTGATGAGATTTAGAATATTAAAGCCTTTGAGAAGCTACTTGGACACTGCTTATCAAGCATGGAAAAGCATAATTTGAAGCTAGGGAATCCAACTACCGTGAGTTATCTCTGTTGCTTATACGATGGTTGACTGAAAAGCTTGCTTGTTCCTGTGATCTTCAGACTTCTTTGATATCAGACCTTGACTGGTTAGGTTTATGAATGTCTGTAACTAAGACATGTTAATTTCCTAATTTTTTTCAGTCGGAACTGTAAAACATGATAATTTCAATTGAAACTAATTTGTTTGTGTCGTGACATCACAGTGTCTGAACAAAGTTTTATAACTGATTTACAGACACTAAAAGAAAGTACTAGTAGATATCACAAAATTTGGAGGAACTCTTTTTTAAAAGATGTTACTGCATACTGCTTCACAGAGGTTAATTTAACGGACATGACTATTTGGGAAGATTTGGTATTCTTTTCCTCTGCAACAATACTTGAAGAGCAGTTTTAGATCTTAAGTGATATATTGCTGAACCATCTGATATGTGAACAGGGTGGTGGTGTCTGGTTGTATTACTTTTTTATTTGTTTAGCTACGTACTGGACTTTGAGAGTAGGCACAAGAGGAAAACATAGGCAACATGAAATTAATAGCTTTTGGAGCTGTGGCTGATGTGAGGACTTTAAATGGTGTAAAGCTGTTGCTGAGTTCTCAAATCCATAGCACAGATTGCATTTGTCTTGTGTAATACCTGCTCTTAGAAATGGAAAGTGCCTTATGAACTACAGCGATTATCAGCATTGTTATGAAAGCATCTTGGGCTTTTAATACATTTCACAACTAGAGGCGGTTGGAACCAATGCCAGTGACTACTACTGATGGGTTTGTCAATGGATCATAGTTTGATCACACTTAGCACATCTGTCCTCTTAATAGCTCCAGCGTCTAGTCTGTAATCATAATCTTGCTATTACTACTCCTATCTTGCTATTGCTTTGCAAGGTATACCTGCTTCAGTGTTGTCTGTATTTTTTTTTACTCATTCCCGTACTTGTTGTGAAATAAAAAGGAAATATATGTTCTTGACTTTTAAACTGGGGGGGCCATGAAGGACTAATTCAGATCCAGTGGCTTTTTTCACATATCTATATTGAAGATGATTCTCTCAAAGGTATCAGCTATGTAGTGGGCTTTCTACAGCACAGCTCTCAAATTTTAGTTTGCTCTTCACTGGTGTTCTGCAAACCACTTGCCACGGCTTTGCAAACCCATGTGAAAGAGGAAAGCTTGAATTTCTGTGTGCGATGTGACTGTACAAGTGACTTCAAGAAAATAGGATGGTAGACAGCAATCTGTGGGTCTAAAAGTTTGGAAATTTGTTGTCTAGGAAATAAATGTATTCTTAATTAATGATATCCTGAATTGTGAAAGATATTTTAAGTTGAATTTTTCTCATACATCAGAGCTGCTGCAAACTCTTGCTCTTAGATCTCAGGTCATGCAGGCTGTCGTAATTTTATGTTACAAAATAAGGTTAGTAACTTTTATTTCTTATCAGATCTATAATGCTATCCCTCCTTGTCCCAACCTTTTGTTTATAGGTCTAGGAGCAATGTTTTATTAAGTTTATTGGCCCGCCAAGTATTTCTGTTGCTGGTTGTTCACTGAATAATGGACCTTAAAGTTGAAGCATTCTTGTTAGCATTTTGTTTTTATTTCTGGATTCTAAGGAGAGTTAAGGCTAGGCAGCAGATGCCTGCAATACATTAAAAAATAATTAAATGCTAACATTTCACTACAGGATTCCCAAATATAAAATGGCAAAACTTCATCAGCAATTGGCAGCTCTTGCATCTTTTCAGAGCAAAATTCTGATGACTGTTTAAAACTAGGGAATACCATTAAAATGTATAGGTGAATTCTTTTTATGTTTAGAACATAGAATTACTTGATAACGCTTATCATTTCAGATGTAGCCATGCTGAATAGTAGCAAGGTTTGCCGATACATCTTCACATTTTAGTAATGCACTGAGGTGGATGCTGACACTATGAGAGATGACAGTGAGGCCTAATAAGAAAATAAAAGTGCATGTGTTGTCCCACATGTACACCTTGAAAAATCTACTGTAGTGTTTTATTGCTGAACTTGTCAGGAGCAGGACACCCCTTTATGGGGTTTGTCATCAGTGAAGGGGAAGATAGGTGTGTATGGTGGGGTGCAGTCACGCAAAGGGGAAAAAGCCTTGAATAACATTGTGTATATAAGGGCTGAGTTGTAACACTGCTGCTCCCGCACCCCAAGACTGCTGCATCTGCAGAGTGTTTGGCTGTGGGGCAGGTATAGATTACTGTTGTTTCTTTGAGTACCTTTGGATGGTAGTTGTGAAGGCTTAGGTGATGGGAAGGTGGGGGAGGAAGGGCTTTGCTGGACTGTGACACCTCTGTGTAGAAACAAAAGGGGAATACAGTTCTCGGGATCTTAAGTCCCATACTGTGTCTTGAATATTCAAGGAGTATTGGGTAGTATGAGGCTTCAAAAATTTCAAATACTCTGGAAGAATTGAGTCATGACTAGTTTTCAGAGCATGTGGTATGCACTGAGTGTGTATATTCTTCACACTTCACTTTTGCAACACTTTGTACCTGTTTCTAGTGCGTTGGCTCTCGCTTATGTAAAAGGAAAGGTGGTTCAAAGCCGTCTCGAGGAAAGCGGATTGACACACTGGTGAAGGTGTAACATTATCACATGTAGGTAGTGGCTCATATAGTAACAGAGAAAGACTGTTTTTAAAGGCTTGCGGATTATGCTGTGAAGGTATCTTATAGTATAATAGCAGATAAACATTGATAGGAAATAATGGCAAAAATGTGAAAAAATATACTTGTGTAGTTTGTATACTCAATATTTCCTTCAGTTTGCTCTTAGATACTAATGATCTGTACAAATTGCTTTCAGAGTAAAAAAATTGCTTCTGGATCTCAGTGATCAGTTTATGTCAAATTTTGGTTTACTGTTTCTAGGAAGAATAGCAACGTAAGTCTCAACATATAATTATGTAGTAAATAAATAATTGGTATAGATGCTGTTACTCATCTGAGACAAAACAGAGAAAAAGGAGAGACAAGGTGAAACTTTATTTAATCTATCTTCTGGGTGTGTATAATATGTACATCTACTGAACTAGTCATCCTAAACTCCTGTTACAGAAAATGAAAATGTATGCTTGTAAGAAGTGATTGATTTGATCTGTTTTGCTATCTGCTTTAGGGTGCAGTTTGTTTTATCGTAGACTCTTATCTGTGTTGACTGAATCTCCGTGTATCGTGAAGGGAGACAGGAATGGTTAGCTGTCTGTGGACGGCTGAGTCCCGGTGAAGATTACTTCAGCTTTTATGTCTGTTAGCCTGATAATGCAGGAAAGTGTTGGGTGGGTTGTTTGTTGGTTTTTTTTTTTTAATTGATAGTATTATAACACTTTGTTTAAATGGGACCTTAATCTTAATTTTCTAAAGAAGCTAATATACACACTAAAGAAAGATGAGCTAGGCTGGTCTTGCATATAACGTATAATCTAATGAAACTTTTTGGACAGGATGAATAGCTTAAACTAGTGTCTCTGAAACATGCTGTTGTTGTTCTAAACATCTACTGGAGATCTAGTCGTCCATCTTTTAGAGATGGTTGAATCACAGTACTGTTGTTAAGCCTCTTGATAGGATTCATGTGATATTACAAAACGTCTTCTGTGTATCTGCGTTACAGAGGGTGTTTGCAGTATTTTGTGGGATAGGATATATGAGCTTCTATGAAAGGAAGGGTCTGTTCTGAATCTGTTTACTGGTAAATGTCTACCTTGCATAAAATGAGTATCCGGGGCGTAGCTGAATTCTGGTATAGTTAGGGAAAACTGCATTTTTAAAACCATCATTAGCCACATGGATTAAATGCTGCTAATGGTTAGTAAGCTCGACAACTAGAGAATCCAAACCTTTTAGTGCAGAAAAACGAGCTTACAAAGGACTCGAGATCATGTGAAAGACAGGTAAATATTTTCTGTGATATGACTGTCTCTTAAATGTTTTTTCTCAGGCTGTAGTTTGGTTTGCTGGCAAAGTGTGGCTGGTTAAAATTTTGATTGTCGCATGCTGCAGTTTGCAGCTCATTCATTTGGTAAAAATGCTCAAGAGGTCACGTAGTAAACTGGATCACTGAAATGATCTGCCATTAAAACTAACCTTGCTTTCGAGCAACATGATGATAGATGCGTTAAATCTGGAAGTTTTGGGTGATTGCATTTATAGTTAGCCCCAAAAGTTTTACTGGTGTAACTCGGGAGACAACTGCAAAGAAAGGATCACAAAGAGGCTTTGGCTTGAAAGCTGGTAAGCTGAAAAGTAGTGATATAGCAACTAAGATCCTTTAGCATATTTAAATTGTAATCAAGGTTTGTATCTATATATACTATGACAGTTTTGCATCCATTTGCTACTACTGAACAATTCTTAATTTTGATATGTTCGTTTCGGACTGTGTGTGCATCTAAGATCCTTGTGCAGGATCTTCATCTCTGAAGATGTATTTTAAAACCACAGAATTAAAAGTTAGTTGGTCTGTTATTGTGGAGACTTTGTTAACTGTTAATGAATCTGCATTAATTTTATTTTGTCTAATGAGGCTGCAACATCAGTAACCGTAGTTTATCTTCCATTTCTGTAAGCTTTTATCCTATTGATTACTGTCTGATGTATTTCTCCATGGCTTAAGCATAACTGATTTTTGCTGGAATTTTGTTGACAGGTTGATGTTTATGCGTATTCTGTCATTTAGAGATAAATCACTTGTTGAGTTTGTACAAAGATGGTTGAGAATGTGCCAAGAGAACAAAATTATGTATAAATCTTACTGCAGAGTGTTGTAGTTACTTAAATTCAGACAAGTTACATACTGTTACATCTGGCTGGGTTTGGTCTCTCCCTTTTTCTCTGCTGGGGTGGAACCTTGTTGAAGTTAAAGAAAAACTAAGTCAAAATCGACTGAGGCTTTTTTACTTCCATCTTCCTTACCTTTTCCAGTAATAAAGCTTTGATTTTGTCATGCACTAAGAAAGCTCTGTCTTGTGTGCAGGTTTGTTTTTGAATCCAAGACTTAACAGAAAATCTCTTAAAGCCATGCCTCCTCCTCAGAGTAAAGGTATTTCATAATCTGGGCTGGATTTGTAGGATGTGATGAATACATGTGAATAGGGATGGAAGTCTTGAAGTGTACTTAACATTAAAGAAATGGTCTGTAAAAACTTGAGCACTGGAGTTTGTGTTGTTGGTAACTTCAATTGCATAGGGAATAGCTGTCTGTTTGGTGTTTTTACTTTTTTTTAAATTTAAGGATGCTAAAACTGTTAAGTAGTTTAACAGAAGGTATTGACTATAGGATGCAGTATCGGTAAAATAGATTTGTAAGGAGGGGTGATGTCCTAGTGGCATTTTAAAAAAAAGTTGTCTTTGTGTGCTCTTTTTTCTTTTATTTCTTTAATCTAGAAGCAGTAAAGAGTCTGATTAGGGTGTTGTGGAGACAGCAGTTCTATAAAATGTGTTTGTGTGGGGTGGTTTTCTTTGTTTTTTAAATGCTTGCATTCTGTTGAGGATTGAGACTCTGGAGTTGCACAACCGTATGGGGCACAGCTGATTATATCTCCATTATTTCTTCATATAGGTGGTTTATGTGTGTACATGGACTCTTTCATTAGCCTGCATTTTGGGGTTAAGTCAGTATGATGGAACATTATACAAATATAATAAACCATTACATGAAAACATTCTGTCAGTGCTCAGTAGTAGTCAAAAAGAAAAACAATTTGGCCTAAGAAAGAAGTGTAGAACAAACCAGAAAATGTGTAGAGAAGGGCAAGAATGCCAAAGCCTGTGGAATAACCTCTGTAAAAGGAGTGACGGACGAAGACTTGAACAAGATTGAACTGAAGCTAGGAGGGAAGGAAGCTAAAACTGTGAGTTGCCTGAGGCAAGGTAAATAGAGTATGATAGTTCTTGTTTTGGAACAGACGGTGAATGAGATGGTGCACGAATTATCAGGAGATTAAAAACAAACAGGAGGAAGTGCTGCTTCTCACAGCACAGAGTTAAGCTATTAAACTCCTTGTTGCAGGATGTTCTTGATACTAAAAAGTCACATGCTTTATTAAAGCATCTGCCCAGTTTCACAGGGAGGGGTGGAATCCATCAAGCATTATTACACACAGAGCCACTGCCCTCTGATGTAAAGAAGTTTTGTTATTTATTTTTATGCTTGTAATTGTACTATGTTCTTCCCTATACATCCTCTAATGGTTACTTACCAGGTAGGAGGGTGTTTGACATGGGCATTTAGTTTAATGTAGCATGCTCTAATCTAGTTTTGTACTTTCTGGAATAAGGATGGGATGGTATTACATGGTTAATTGGGAGTGGTAGGGGAAACTTTGCAAGATGAGCAGTGTGGGATGTCTTGGGAAGCAGATATGCCAACCCCAGTTTGGATAGTACAGTATATTCTAGTGAAGTGGAGTAGTCTTTGGAAGAGCACCTGAAGCATAGTGCTTAGTAGCAGAGTGAAAGGGTACAGTAACATAAAACCCAATGAAGTTTTATAAAGCTTGACTATTACCTTTAAAGAAGAACAAAAGCCCATATCCCAATGTTTGTGATTTGTTGCCCTTACCCTGTTTGTTTTCTAAGTTATGAGGTTTCAGAAGTTGATTGATTTCATTCTAATTTTACAGGGGTGGAGATCTCAAACTGCATTCTCACAGACTTTGTGGAAGTAGAGAGCTGGACAGAGAAGAGCTTATACCATGGCTCCAGCTGAGAGAAGCAGTAAGGTGAGCTTGTTAAACGTCAGAGAATCCTCATAGGACCCCCAGCCTTGTAATTGAATCCATATGAAACCAGGTTCATTAGCTTCACTGCCTGTGAAATAACTTGTTTAGCAGGGAGTGTTTTTAATCTAATGCTTACATTTTGACTTGAGAATAACTAATGTAGGGGGCTGTTTGTTTGCCAACTTCCCTTTCAAAGATTTTCTTTTTGAAGTTCAGTTTTTGAAACTGAAAATATATTCTAAAGAGCTGTGTTTTCTGTGTTTTATTGAGTTGGCAATAAGCCATCTAATTTTCATGTTTCTAGCTACTTTGCACTCAAAGTGAGAGAAATGGTTCGTTTCTTGATAGCTATAGACTTTTATTTGAACCTCAATCTAAGTTAAAGATGCGGGAAAAGTTTTTTCATATACAAAACCTCCCAAAAAAATGGCAACAGGACATAAGACCTTCAGGTTTGCATGAGTGTTTTATAAGTTGTATCTTGTTTGGTTAAATGCCAAATTAACTATGAAGCAGGAGTTCAGCACAAATAAGCTGAACTCTTGAGTTCTCTCCCCTACCTTCCCACTCTTCCCCTTTTCCTGACTCATTCCCAGGACTGCTGAACATATGCAGCCTACATATAAAAACTGGTGATAAAAAGTTTGCAACTCCAGTCAAAATATTTAACAAGACATTTTATTTAGCACTAAGAGTACATCCAACCCAAATGTTTCATTTCAGCCTGTAAAGCTTTGTTCGTTTGTTGTAATTATAGTATTGATTGATAATGCTCAAACTAGAGTAGCAAAATTAAACAGGAAGCTGTTAAAAGGGAGAAGGTAAAAGGCCCAAGTCATGCCATCAGAACTTTGTATTGGAGCTGTTTCATGCTGCAGCGTGAAGGAATATGCCAAAACTAAGATAAATCAAGCATGTTCCTCTTGTCGATATTCTGTGCTGCCCAGCTGATTTCTAATATAGCTGGAAAAGTTACAGATTTCAACTTTGCCAATTTTAACAGTTCTTGTAACACTGATTTCTTCAAATGTTGCTTGCAAGGTTTCTAACTCAAGAACACGAAGGCCACTGAGTTTCAGAGAAGTTTTCATTGCTGCACTGTTGAAAATCGCTTTCTTCAAGCATACTAATAGTGTGATTTCAGAAGTCTGCTGGTCACCACAGCATGGCTTGTCAAACCCTTTGCAAAAGCCCCTGAAGATCATAAGTAATCTGTAATAATGTGCCAATGTAACTTTAGGATAATTACAGGATAATAATTTGCCTACTTTTATACAAATATATAATCTTTTCTCTTTATTTTTAGGTATGCTTTGCAGTGACAATGGACTATTTATTTGCATCAGATACTCTTATATGAAAAGATCACGTTTCTAAAGAGCTTAAATACTGTTTCATCTTCTTAAACAGAATGGCAGGCTTCAAACGAGGATATGATGGAAAAATTGCAGGATTGTATGACTTGGATAAAACTTTGGGCAGAGGCCATTTTGCTGTGGTCAAACTTGCTCGGCATGTCTTTACAGGTGAAAAAGTAGCAGTGAAAGTAATTGACAAGACCAAACTGGACACTCTAGCCACTGGACATCTTTTTCAAGAAGTTAGATGCATGAAACTGGTGCAGCATCCCAATATAGTACGGCTGTATGAAGTGATTGACACCCAGACTAAGCTTTATCTTATCTTAGAGCTAGGTGATGGAGGAGATATGTTTGATTACATCATGAAACATGAAGAAGGTCTGAATGAGGATCTGGCAAAAAAATACTTTGCTCAAATAGTTCATGCTATATCCTACTGCCATAAACTGCATGTAGTTCATAGAGACTTAAAACCAGAGAATGTGGTCTTCTTTGAAAAACAAGGACTTGTGAAATTGACTGATTTTGGCTTCAGCAACAAATTTCAGCCTGGAAAGAAGCTCACCACAAGCTGTGGATCTCTTGCGTATTCTGCTCCTGAAATTTTACTTGGGGATGAATATGATGCACCAGCAGTGGGTATGTCCTCTTTGATTTCAACCAGTAATCTAAACTTAAGTACCATGATGTTGTACCACTCTGTTTTCTGTTTCAAGATAATGCCATATGTGGAAGCCAACCAACTGGCAAGAAATAATAACGTGGATGAGTTAATGCAGGAGCAGCTCTGTTTGGAAGAGATATTCAGACATTTTCACAAATGCTTAAAAGTTCTTTTTGTACGAAATGATGCAATTTATGCATTGTAATTAACTTTTCTCCTAATCATAATGTGAATGCAATGTGTATATTTGTACTTACTTTGTTAGAGGACCCATCTCCTTTTCAGGAAAGTGCCCGTTCTTAATTTATTTTTAACACCACGCCGCCCCCCCCCAAAAGGCCAACCACCCAGTGATTTTCCTTGCTCAGTTTAGCCAATGACATTGTGAACCCAGCCTGCTTACATGTTCTGCTGCAAGGTTGTAGGAGAAGTATTAACTTGGCTATTGAAGGAGGAGACAGGAAATTAAGGAAGGCTTGAACTCCTTCTTCCCCTTTTCTGTCCTTTTCTCTTCTGAGAACTGAAAGTACGGGGTGGGTTCCCAGTTGCTCCCAGTTGTTCAAAAGGTTAGAGAATTAGTAATGTGTACACTGGGATTCATGTTTCTAGCTGGGAAGTGGAGTGTGCTAGAAAGACTGCTGCAGACAATTCTCTGTTGGGTCTACTGCATATGCTATTAGAAGTAACTTAAAGATTTTTTTTTTTAATAGCTGTAAATGTTGATAGTCACTGAATAATGTCCCGTAGCCATGCAGATTGCTCGTATCTGTTATTTGAGGTAGAACTCACTTCTCCAAAAAAATTTAGGTACATATAATTCCAAATGATGCTTCAAAAATAGCTTATTATAGTCAGCGTACCTATTGTTCTAGTGTGCCCAGTACCTGGTACTTTTACTGTCTTTATAACATGGTTCTGTGTGTTTTGCGCTATGGTTATAGTAGCAGCTGGTTTAAGACTGACTTGTCCAATTTTTTGCTAATTTACCTGAGGCAAACAATCAGCTAATTTTTTATGCTGACAATGTATTCCTGCACATTGTTCAACTAATAATATGTATTTTTAGATAGTAGATCTTATGGTCTTTGCTTAAACATTTGAATGTCACTTCATGGCTTCTAACTTTGAATAGATATTTGACTGTGGGGTTTATGGACTTGAAAGTACTTTCTCAAGTGTGCTATAATTAGGAATTTTAGATGTCTATGCTATTTGTGGTTCTGCAAATCCATGTTGATGCTACAGTGATGCTTGCCAGAATGATTTCTATCTAGAGTCAAATGTTCTAGATGAGTTGGTTCTGGTTTTATTAGTGGCAAACTAGAGGTCCTGACTCCTGAGTTCTTCTATGTCTCTTTATTTTGAATTTCCTGAAACGTGAATGTAACTGATTGCAGTGGCTTAGAAAAGTGTGTTTGTTAAATATTCTATACAGTGCTTTATGTGAATTTTTTCTTGAAAAATGGAGTAGCAGTCAAATTTTGGAAGACCAGCAAAAAATGAAGTTTTGATATTGCTGCCAAACTGAAGATGATTGGAAGAAAGAAAGTATACGGGGATTAATGGGGGGGGAGACACAGACGGGGGGCATTAGGAGCATTGTGACCAGATGGTCCAAGTTGAATTATATAGTTAACAAAGCACACTTTGGACCTCTTAATGATAAATGTAAGAATGGTGACATCACATAAAATGTTTTAGAGAACTACAGTACTAGAAGAAAATGATTGAATGGATTCATAGAGGAGGAGGTCTGACTAGTATAGAGTGGATTGATGTGAACAGTAGAAAAACTAGAAAAAATTTCTTATAGGTGGTGTTTAAGAATGCTAGTTACGTTGTATTTCTGAGAATATTTAAATACACATGAATAGTTTTTGCTTACTTATGCCCCAGTATACTGTCTCAGTTACTGGATACTAGAATTTCTCCTATCCTAGTTGACAGATTGCAGTGCTTGTATTCTAACTCTTTCAGTGGTGTGGTTTTCATCACTTTGTAATGCACTATAAACTCCTGTCAGTACAATAGTTACAGAATAAAAATATTAAAATTTGCTGCAAGTTGCCAATAAGATAATGCCCTTGAAGAGTCTGGATTTTCCTCTTCTAACTGTGGGTAAAAAGGTAAGATACACTATGTAAGGTTTCTAAATATCACTTATTTGTGTATTTTTAATGCAAAGATTTGGGAAAAAAAATATTAGGGACTTCTTTAAAGCGCTGCTTTCCCCAGATGCAATGTTAAATGTAGAATCTTAAAAGAATATATATTCAGGAAACTTACCACTCACAGTGTAATTATGCAACTGAGAAATCAGCTTGTGGAAACCTTTTTTAACCTTTAGAGACAGACTTTCATTATAAGATTAGGTCATACTTGTGGAGTAGAAGTATGTATAAATTCGGAAGTAGACAGTTTCAAAATAAGAGAAATTATATCACATTTTGATGCTAGTAATGTGCTATATGTAGCCTGAGTTAATGGTGAAGTGTGGTGAACTCGTTCAGCTGTTGGCTGAATAGGGCTATTAATATTACAAGAATAATGGCTATCAAGGGCAAAGGTTTTTTTGCCAGTGTGGTTCAGCTAAAATGTAATTTCATCCTGTCTAAAAGCTCATTGCTTATGAGAAAGGAGGTCACTCTTTCTCCAGTGTGACTACATGGTCCTGCCCCTTTGTGACCATCTGACCACCTCAAAACCAACTCAATTTATTAAAATGCCAAATTAAAAAAGATTTCCCTGCTTATACTCTGTGCATGTTAAGGCACATTTTCATTCATTATAATATTTCAAAACCCCTACACCTGTTTTTGTTTATCCAAAATTGTTGTTATATTTGCGAAAATTATTGCAAGAAAGATTGATCGAGGTATATGATGGGGTATTTTTGCCAAAGACCTTTGCCACAAATGTGGCTTTTCTGATGTCTTATGAATTCTATTGAAATGAGTATATAAAGGAAAAGACTTTACATTTTCTTGCTATGAAGAGCTGAAATATTCGGGGCAAGTCTTCTATTAAGTTATATGCTTAATAAATATAATGCAAAAGCTTGCTTTATGAAAAGGTAACTGTTTCAGCCAGTTTAGGGATTAATCTGCCCTTTGTGAAGCTACTTAAAAGTTTTCACACTTGAAAAGAGGCTACTTAATTTAGGTGTCTCATTTCCTTTTGTGTTTAAGGCTGTAGTTAAAATGATGCAAGAGGAATATTAGGCAACGATCATATGTTCCCAGGGCTTTTCCAAAAGCTGAGTGAGTTAGATAATGAGAAGTTCTGTTGCTTGTAGTTTCCCATGTTTTTTGGGGGGCTTTATTAAAATTTGTTCTAGTCAGAGGAAAGTGAGAGGACTGTTGTTGCAAATGAAGTTCGTTTTGTAAATCAAACGGACGTATTCTTTTGGATCGGAGTTCTGTCTAGAGCAGTGGTGTAATCCAGCGCACTCCAGCAGTATTGAAAAGTGGATAACTACAGATGAGAGAGAATAAAGTATGCTTCTGGTAACATTTTTCCTTTTGTTCTACTGGCATCAACAGAGATGGGGTCATTGAAGAAACAAAATCGCCTTTTTCCTAGGTGATAAAGTTTAATTATGGTTTTTTTTCAGATTAGTCGATTTTTTCAGAGGAGAGCGAGTTCTATTTTAACTTCTTGGCATCTCTCCAAAGTATTAAGTGCTGTGTAGGCTACAGTAATTCTGGAAGACACTGACACTTCTGATAGGTTTTTATTATTGTAGTTGGTATTCTGTATGTGATTTTGTAGATGCATGGAAACATTTGATAAGAAAATTCATCCTTCTGGGGATGAGAAATGAGCAAATTCAGATTGTGAGATTGGGATTGTGTATTTAGCACAGTGGAGTACAAGCGTCTAGAATGGTACTGTAACACACAAATAACACTGTAGGTATCATAGCAATTATTTAGCATTGCAGTCAGTCGTCGCAACAATGCCAGGAGAATGGTGGCAAGATGTTCCGCATAAGACATGACTAACAAGAACATTGTGGTTACTGTACCTCAGTGCTATTCAACTGACAGTTTGTAGTCCAAATCCAACTTGCGGCCTTCCTGGAAGCTGCAGGGGCCAGCCATTTGGATTGCATTCATTACTTCGGTAGTTAGGTGCTGCCTTTCTTGCACAGCTCAGACCTGGATATCTTCTGATGATATGCTAAGATAATAGATGTATGTGTTCATTATCTAGTCATATATCTTTGGTTATTAAAGGAAAGAGAGAATTTGGCATGCATACCTTTCCTTTTCCTGAGATGATGATAATGCTTTTACATCCACTTTGTCTCTGTTGGAATGATCCCGAATTCTTTTGTTTTGTTTTTGCATCAAGTATATGCAAAGGGCTTCTTACTTGCATATAGTGTTAATCATAGAATCATAGAAAGTTTTGGGTCAGAAGGGACCCCTAGAGGTCATCTAGTCCAACCCCCCTGCAGCGAGCAGGGACACCACTCGGAGCCCTGTCCAACCTGGTCTTGAATGTTTCCAGGGATGGGGCCTCCACTACCTCTCTGGGCAACCCGTTCCAGTGTTTCACAACCCTCATTGTAAAGAATTTCTTCCTTATATCCAGCCTAAACC
>Ga0065711_1040257_pt1 | contig 17113 bp, 10 predicted proteins | sample Hoacrofraction12_FD_59098 | JGI IMG/M metagenome (GOLD analysis project Ga0065711, IMG submission 59098) | Hoatzin crop microbial communities from Cojedes, Venezuela - Epithelial fraction 12 v2 (version 2) | ecosystem: Host-associated > Birds > Digestive system > Esophagus > Crop | place... | reverse complement strand
CACACTATTCCTGATCCAAGCCAGGATGCCATTGGCCTTCTTGGCCACCTGGGCACACTGCTGGCTCATGTTCAGCCGGCTGTCAACCAACACCCCAAGGTCCTCTTCCGCTGGGCAGCTTTCCAGCCACTCCTCCCCAAGCCTGCAGCGTTGCATGGGGTTGTTGTGATCCAAGTGCAGGACCTGGCATTTGGCCTTGCTGAACCTCATACAGCTGGCCTCAGCACATTGATCCAGTCTGTCCAGATTCCTCTGCAGAGCCTTCCTACCCTCAAGCAGATCAACACTCCCACCCAACTTGGTGTCATCTGTAAACTTATTGAGGGAGCACTCAATCCCCTCATCCAGATCATTGATAAAAATATTAAACAAGATCAGACCCAAAATTGAGCCCTGGGGAACACCACTCATGACCGTCCGCCAACTGAAATTAACTCCATTCACCACAACTCTCTGCTTTCGCCCATTCAGCCAGTTTTTTACCCAGCAAAGTGTACATCCATCCAAACCATGGGCAGCTAGTTTCTCCAGGAGGATGCTGTGGGGAAAAGTGTCAAAGGCCTTACTAAAGTCCAGGTAGTAAACATCCACAGCCTTTCCTTCATCTGCTAGGCGGATCACCTGGTCATAGAATGAGATGAGGTTAGTCAAGCAGAACCTGCCTTTCATGAACCCATGCTTGCTGGGCCTGATCCCCTGATTGTCCTTCACATGCCCGGTGAGCACATTCAGGAAGAATCACTCCACAATCTTGCTTGGCACCAAGGTTAGGCTGACAGGCCTGTAGTTCCTGGGATCCTCCTTCCGGCCCTTCTCGTAGATGGGCATTACACTGACGATCCTCCAGTCATCTGGGACCTCCCCTGTCAGCCAGGACTGCTGATAGATGATGGAAAGTGGCTTGGCCAGCTCCCTCAGCGCTCTTGGGTGGATCCCATCTGGCCCCATAGACTTATGAGTGTCCACGTGGCATAGCAGGTCATTAACTGCTTCCTCCTGGATTATGGGAGGTTTATTCTGCTCTCTTTCCCTATCTTCCAGCACTGGGGAATGACTACCCTGGGAATAACCAGTCTGACTATTAAAGACTGAGGCAAAAAAGGCATTAAGTACCTCAGCCTTCTCATCCTTGTTGGCAATATTCCCCCTCACATCCAATAATGGACAGAGATTCTCCTTGGCCCTCTTTTTATAGTTGATGTATTTGTAAAAACCTTTTTTGTTTTCCCTCACAACAGTGGCCAGTCTGAGTTCTAGCTGGGCTCTTGCCTTTCTAATTTCCTATCTTTATGTAGCGAAAGTGATCTGTACCACACCCACACCCACTCCTTGGCCTGTGGAAATGCATAGGTCAAAACGAGAGGAAAACCAGGCTTGCAAGTGCTAAGGACTTAGAATCGGATCTGTCCTGATGCAATGTTACGCTGGTAATAATCACATCTCAAGCAAGACAGAGAACCTGTAAAGTACAGGTTCATTGAGGATGCTCATGTCAGGCCTGCAATTGTACAGAAAATGACACAAGGGACACCCAATGAGCTCCAGTAACATCGCTAAGCTGTGGTGCCTTTGGGTGTCTAGGGCAGGTGAAGTGAACTCTCCCAGTTCTATATCCGAACATGCTGGACTGTGCAGGGAAACAATTCATTCAGCCCTTGAGGTCAAAGAAGCTTGACTGAGAGCTCTCCCACCCATCTCAGACACAGAGAAAACTGAAGTCAGTCTTCTTAAAAACAATGGTAGGGGAACAAATGATGACTTAAACTGATATCCATGACTGACAGAGATCTTGTTACTATTTTGCAGTCTATGCCTACCACTAGTCCTTCGCTGATTCCAATGGAACAGCCATCTGAGTTGAAGGCAGGATGGCTGCCAAGGGTGCTTTCTCTGCAGAAGAACACTTCTCACTTCTGATGGAACAGAGTCCAACTTGCAAAGCTGGGAGACTCAAGCATTATCTGTTCTGCCAGGTTTTCCTGAGGACTTTAACATGATTGAATGATTTGGAGCAGAGGCATTTACTATCTTTGTAGATACTTCTTGTAAGCACCCTAGAAACCTATTTTGTGAGGAATATGAACCTCACACAGATTGTCACGGAAATACGCTGTGAACATTAGTGGGGCAAAATCATTCCATTAAAAATCATAAAGCAAGAGACAACATCACCACAGGTCATCAGAATATGTGTGAAAAAATACAAAATTATTCCATTTTGTCCTTTCCTTTCAGGATAGAAGCAGCTTAGTCCTGCTATTATGCCTGGCAGCGTTGCATGAAAGTAAAAGCGTCTCTTAATTCTTAGTTTAAATAAGAGAAGAAGAATTTAGTAGCTATTGTATAACTCTACTACAGAAACAAGTTTAAATGTAATGTACTACACTCAGTATAGCAACTATACTACAGCAAAAAGTACACTCATACTTGTTATAACAATAATTAGCTAAGGCTGATTGACAGATAGTTTTCTGACAATATTAATGAATGCAACCAGTTTCATAAAACCTTCTTTTAACGCAGCCTCTAGGATAAAAAGTATAAGCCAAATAAGCATCACAGTGCCAGAAGCATGCAAAAAAATTTTCTTATGAGCTTACTATTTTACAAAATATTCCTATAGATACTGGCTACACATTTTTCTGATCTAATCTATGCCCAAAGGTCATTTGCACATTTCAGTGAGATTTCTTCAGACTGACTTATTGAGGGGAAAATTATGGTGTATTTTCATTAAATGACATTAATTGGTTGGGAAATGTAACACAAATACCTAAAATTTGAAGTGGTGAACAAATAACTAGATACAATTGAGTAAGGACAACAAATTGTGATAGCTCCCATGCCTCATAACAGTATTTTGCCAATAGTAATTTAAATATACTTGATTACGATTGTGCCTTATGGCAGAGACCACTTAGGAGAGTTAGCAGGAGATGGGCTAGAAAATGCCAGTTTATCAAAACAAAAGATTTTTAATATATCGGGTTTTAAAATTTGTCCCAAAGTATTTCTAAGAGTAAGGATGGAAACAGACACCATAGGAAAATCTAACTCCACTGTTGTGAAAACACTGCTTTTCTTTCTAAATGGAAGCTCAGTTTTTGTTTTTATTTTTATTAAACTTCTGTCTCTTCAGAATATTCAGTTTTATTGCTCTTGCTTTCTTAAATAATGATTGTATTTTCAGCTGGTATACCTCAGTGTTGTATTAACACCATCTTTCTTATATTCAGTTTTATACAACTTCTATTTTTCTTGACATGACACTATTTCTCTGGAATGGTTAGAGTCTTATCAAAATGACTGTTTAATCATCGCTGTTTAGTTCATTATTTTCATATCACTCTGATGACTCCTCAGGGAAGCCAACACCTGTCACATGTTCACTTTTCTAAAATGTGCTTCAGTAATATTGCAGACATTAATTTTTAAAGCAGGACAAAAGTGTTTAATCTCAGTATTTTCTGCTTTATAAGCACAAGACTTCATCTAAAGTTTCTACTTTACCATATCTACTTTCGAGCTGTTGTGATGTTACAGAAAGAATTCTGAAATGATCAAGTATAAAGTAGAAATCCTCCAGCAGAGTAATTATTTATAATAATCCTTTCAGTAATGCAGAGCACATACCTTCTTTAGGGAAACAGCCCTTTTAAAAAATCTGTTTCATTTGCTTTAACTCTGATTTAAATTTTGGCTAGAAGACTGAAGGAATGTTTTTCAATGTATAAAACTTTGAGACCAAACAAACTGTCCTGAAACCACTTGGGTAATATGCTTCTGCTGTTAAATTTTGTGCTTAGGATGTGGCAAAAGGAAGTGAAGGGGATGGTGCTCACAGAAATGAAGCCATCATCAGAGCCCTTGAGCATGCTGCTGAGATACCTGGGAGCAGTTCTGCTTATAGGCATACTGCCACAAGCAGTAAAAACAACCACAAAAACCTCCTTAGAGAAGGTTGTATTGAATGTCCTCAGAAAAAAAAAAAAAGTTTAAATTCTGAATGCTAGATCTGCTACCAGGAAATAAGTCATAATCAAAATACTGGCGGTAATTTGGCTTCTTCGATCAGAACTACGGAGGAACTGGTTTGCTTCCTCACTGTTTCTGGACTTACAGCTAGTAATACCATAAACAAATCCAAATGACAGTGTTTAATAACAAAGCCATAGTATGAGAAGGACATGACCCCAAAATAACGTGCCACATCATTTGCACTGAAGTTTAAATAATGGAAAGCTGATATGCACCCACTCATCTGCCAATTCACACAACTCCTCAGTGAGCATCACAGGTTCCCACTTCTCCCAGCAAGAACTGGCTTCTCAGGCAATGTACTGGCAGCAAGTTGGACAGGTGCCACTGTTCGTACACCCATACCTAGGTTTGGATGTTACAAGAGACAAGGTCCTCTGAATTTCTAGCACACGGAAAAAGTGTAACTACATAGGAACACAAGAGGTGGGGAAGTTGATCAGGTGATGGGGCTTCCCCCTCTAATACATCACTAGATCTCAAGGATAAGTTGGGAACATTTTCTTGTGCTTAGAGGATGAACCTAATCTGTTTGCCCTCACAGTGCTACAGATCTGTCAAGCCTCACATTCTCATATATTTAGACTATCTCATACTCTACAAATACGTTCAGCACATGCATTGACTGCACTGCTTCTTGGCCTCTGGGCCCCCTAGTCTTGCAAATGATAAACTGACAGATACAGATACTTCATATTTGCTAACTCTTTCACAAGTACTAAAGCTGCACAAAGCTGCCCTAAAATTTTTCCCCTAAAATCTGTTTTACTTTCTTTACAAATGAAAGCTGAAATTCTTTTATGATTGCAAGCATCTAAGGAAATGGGGGTTTAAGGAAAAACCTTAACACCACATCAGTCAAAATATAATCAGACCTCCTTTGCCAAAGATTCCAGTAGGACAAGGTTAGTACCCCATTAGGAAGGGTTTTGTTTGTTTTGTTTTTTTTTTACACTATTTTTTACTTTATGCAAAAACAGTTCTATACGTCCTATTAAGCCTCCTAATCCGTAGCACAACCTCGTCCCTCTGTTTTCTATATCACAATTGACGATACATAAGATACTCCAAAGTTTATGGTAATATCATTTTTTCATAGTCATACTTGACTGATGATAATGGGGTAAAACCAATGAGACTACAGAATACCTTTTGAATAAAATGAATCAAAATTCTGGGTTTCATTAAAGAATATCATTTATGCAGCATGTATGTGGGGAGGTGAGTTGAAACGCATGAGAATTTATAAAGAATGATATTCCTTCTTCTGAATCTTACAAGAAGCCTTCAAAGACATGGAAAGATATTCCTTCTGTAATGTACACTTTATTATACAAACTCGACCCACAGAGGTCCCTTCCAACCCCTACTATTCTGTGATTCTGCGATTCACTAGTCCATCCGTGTACAACCTCACAAACTGCTGCATCAGAAATTATATCACATAACTAGATGATAAATTTAATTTTTCAGAAGTCAAACTTAATTTATTAATTTATGTATCAATAAATGGCCACAAACAGCTTCATGGTGATCTCAGTAGCTTTCACCACATCCTGTACCAAGTCTGATGCTTGGAAACTGCATTACCAAAGCCGCCATCCCTTATACCCACCGTACAAATATACACACACACACATATGCTCAACAGAATACAGTTTATGAAGATCTTTCACTTAATTAAGAATGAATCAAGGATTCAGATAACCATTCCATACAATGAATTATTCCTATTGCAGTCATTGCTTCAGTCAAACCTGACAATGAAGCATTTAAGCTGTTATAGAGACAGGAAAATATTCTACACCTGTTTTTGTTTACGTATTTTTCTTCAAATGGAACACTCAAGTACAGAGGCATAGTCCTTTCCAAGAAACACCCCATCATGTCTTCTGGAGAGGAAAAATAACCTTTGCTGTGAAAAAAAGTTTTCTTTACAAGCCTTTGCTCTCAAAATATTCTTGTTGCTGTGCATTTCTTCCCAAATCTTCTGAAATAGATATGTAAAATACCCACAATAATTGCTTGAACCAGCACATGACACCTAACTGAGATTAAAAACTTGTGTAGTTGGAAGAATATAATGCAAAATGTAGAAAATGTTAAAATATGTAAGTTCAGTCTTTACCACAGCGTGAAGGCATCTAGAAATTATATGTAGATCAATTTATTGTGGAAAAACCTCTTGTCTGATTTAGCTTGCTGTGGAATTTAAGGCAAACTTTTTTTTCTAGAGAAGCAGAAATGCTTACTTTATTTAATATTCATCTCTTTCCAACGTTTTCCAAAAAGGGATGCACGAGACCTTACTTCATCTAAACTCTGCACTTCACTGCCAAAGAAGTGCTAGACGAGATCACTGATCATAGAATTCAAGACTATGTTTAAAATGAACTATATTGAAAGCTTTTCTGCAACAGTAAATTGTTTCCCTAAAGGACAAGGTCAGCAATAAGAAATGCAGTATCATAGAATCAGTAGCTTAGAACTGCACAAAGAAGTATCTACCAGAGGGTAAAAAGGTATGTATTTGGCTATGTTTTTGTAATAATTCATGCCTAAACACAGGTGAAAAAAAGAGAGGGGGGAAAAAAGCACATTGAGCTAAACACTTCTGTTTTTCAGAGAAAGGACGAGCAGCGGTTCCAGTCATAGGACTTGAAAAGTATTCCTAGTCAGTGTTGCTTCTTCCACCTTCTCACTGTGTCTGTTACTTATCCATATACAGTATGTCCAAATAAATAACTGAATGAAGTTTTCTTCATGCTGACAGAAGGCGATTCGTAAGATAGTAGATGAAATATCGTCATCTCTTGTGGTATCTCACTAAGCAGTGTTTGGACCAACAAGTTTAGATAATTTACCACTGTGTCACACATGGATACAAAGCCAGTTAATTGATCTTTGCACTTTACTCTGAGAGACTTGAATGAAAAAAGAACATGGTGTTGTCTGGAAGGCTATGTTTGATACTGGCTGTTGTCTTAGAAAACAGGTCTCAGCATATCTATTTTCAAAAGCGTATGGTTAGTAAGGACTCACTTTCATATTTTGAGTGCCTGTGTAGTAGAAATATCTGTATCTACCGAAATGAAAGCACTTTATATACACAGATCAACTGTATTTGTGTACACTGAGTATTTTCCCATATCTACAGCAGTTGTTCAGGAGTGCACACTGAGGAAGGAGGCAAAACATCATGCTTTCACTACAACATGATTTGGAAAGCTGGGCTGACGAAGGATACTGCCTCTTCCAAAAGCAACACTGTTAACACCCCCCTTCCCATTTTCTGGATAGAAGCAAGTCCAAAAAATTAGTTCTTTCCCCCTACACCTCCTTTCCTAATCCATCTCTTTTTGCAGTCCTTTCCCTTCCTGAGGCAGGAGTTGTATGCCTGCAACCCTCCACCTCCAAGGCAGCAACATTCAGTTTTGCCTGTACTGTTCAGAAGACACGAGCCAAATCCTAAAAGCAGTAAGAACTTGACAGATGTAGTTTTGGCGTGCTTGTAAAGTACTGAACGAGATTGAAACAGCCCCTTCAACAACTGCCCTTAGGACTTCAAGGAACAAGAGCAGGACTCCTCTAATTGCATGCTCAGAGTGTTCACCTGAGATCCCTCGTGGAATGAATCCTGCATAGCACCCTGCCGAGCAGACTCACATTTAACCCTGCCTGTCTAGAAATGCAAGCAGCTCCTGGTTGGAACAGCAGCTCTGCATTTTGTTACACATGGCTTGCACAATTTCAGGTATGCCCAGTTGAGAAAGACTGCAGGCGGGAAACAGGAAGACTAGGTTTTAGGTGAGAAAGCATAAGAAAAATAGTCTTTTTGGATACAACGCACTTTTACAGAGAGGCTCTGGTCTTTTAGAGAGGGCCAAGTAACTTCCCAGTCTCTAGCGCACACCTGTAACTTCAATCCAAATTTGCAGCCAAAGACTAGAAATTCTTTCTCTAGTTTATCAAACAGATAAAATTCCAGACTATCTCAGAACACAGGACATGTAACAGTCATTTCAACGCTTTCCAAGGAAAAGACACTAGAGTTCTCTCATATTATTTCTTTGTTTTTACACCACTTCATCAGGCACAAGTCTCAGTTGGAGTATACTCTTCTACTCGGTGAATTATCCTAGATTAGGTGGAACATTCATTCTACCATGACTGAGATGAAATTATGATATTTACATGAAGACCGTCAAAACAAAAAAACTAGTTTCTAGCAATGGCGCTGCTAGAAAGTCCCATTGACTTTTAAAGAGGTTTAAACTCTTAAATGCCTTGCCACTTTTGAAAACGGGACCTGGACTTCTAATTGACTCAAATAGATAAGGAAATTGTACAGAGGGTTAAGCTAGATACCCAATTTTTTTTTGTAATTGATTCTGAGAAGCATGTAATTTTCAGACATACACTTCTTGCGTTTTGACTGTTTCATGTACAGCATTGTTGTGAGCCCATTAATCATCATTTTTGCTCTATTGCTCCCACCTGGAAAGAATGAGCCGATTTCCCCGAAAAGGCAAATTTAGCATTTATATTGGTAATAACACAGTTTCATTGCCATTCTCCTCAAAAAGAATTTGAAATTATGGTGAACCATATCCCATTGATAAGCGAACGAAGGGAAGTAAAGCCTTCTCATTACCAGGCCCCTGTGAGCCAAGTCATTTGTTGAGCAGAGCTTTCTATTGTGTTGTAACAATTACTTCCACTTCCAGATATGATAACTCTTTGAAGCAGTACCTGGGAGACACACATGATATACAATAGCAGAGGAGTAACAGTATTGCCTGATAAACTAATCTCATTTGCTATGCACCTGATATTTCACTAGGTTTTGGGGGCTTTTTTTCTTGTAATGGTAAAAGCCAAGGACTCCAACTCAAAAAAATTTAACCCAGAAGAGTAAATTACTTCAATCTGAGATGAAGTTTGAGATAAGAAATCTGTTCTAGAAATGTCTGTTGAGAACATAATGCTGTGCTTTAGCATTTTTTTAGCTAGCTGGCAGAGTTTGAATAGAGGCTTGTTATGCCAGCAGGTTTATATATATGTTATTCTAGGCTACCTTTTCAGGCTAAAAACTTTCAGTAAGTGCCTGCATCACACTGATTAGGAGAAGGGATTAGGAGGACAGTGAAATAGTCTTCATTTATTATGAATTACAGCTAGCATTTAAAAATAAGATGCATGAAATAAAAGATGCATGGATCATTCTGAGAAATGAATACTATAAAGTCAACAAAATTACGGACTGCAACTAAGTGGGTTTGCTACTTTTCAGCACTATGTGCAGCGTAAATGTACATGCACACCTCAACTAGCAAAACAATCCAATCTGTACCTTTAGTTTCAGGCTGAGGGAAGTACTTTCTGAAGCAGCATGGACTGTAAAACATCTTGGTGGCTAGGATTATGCTTGAGTGAATTTTTTTGACCAATCTGTGCTTGTCATTGGTAAAAGCCCTCATTGTGATGTAAAGTAATAGTCCCTGTATAGAGTTGTACCAGGACACCCAGGTATCTTTCAAGAATTCAGAGTCAAGGGTAATACATACTGCAGGGGAATGAAAAAAAAAAAAACAAACCATACATCAAACATAACTGTAAAGCTTCTTTGTGTTCATATTAAAACAAAAAACCCACACAGATTTTGGTATGAATCTGTTTTGCTGTGCCATTCTCCGGTTTTATTCATTGTACAGGTAAAAGCAGGCCCCCTGACTTCAGACATTGATCAATATGCCAATATACTCGATGTCTTGTGCCCTGAATACGATAAGGAAACAAAAGATTATACTGCTATACAACCCCATGGTTCTAAAGAATCTAGCAAAACCTGTTGTGTGCATAATGCTCACTTTTGATACCTGTATCTGCTCACAGGAGCAAGAAGCAGACACAGCGTCTCGCTACTCATGGTTACCTGGCCTGAAGAACAGCACTGTATTTCAAGGCACAGAGGCAGAAGACACTCTGATAAGTAACCAGAGAGTTCTGGCCTCTTCCATATCTACAGAGTTCCTTCAGGCAATCAAGCTTTTCTATCTACTCATGGCCACTAAATGACCTCTCTGCACGCATATGGCAGGTACCCCATTCATCTACACAAGATTTTTTCGGTGCTGTTCAGCTCCCACCTCACTTTCCTGGGTACTGAAGATACAAAGGACAAATACTGAAATGCTGTTCATATACCTGTATTTGAGCTGTGCAATTTGTTGGGCATCACTATGGCTCATCTCCTCTATCAACTGCCAGAGTTTCACGTGTCTGGGTAATGCAGCTGCACACTGGACAGCAGAGACGAGTTGAAGAGCTTCCCATGAGTCTGCTTCCTTTCCTAGTGCTTCATTCTGGCACTCCCTGAAAACAGACACATCCCAAGGAGAAGCAAATAAATCCTGTATGTGGCATCTCTTATTTTTGCCTGAGAGGACACTGCATGGAGCCATGCTTCAGCTGTCCTTGCTGATTTTATGACCCTGCTGGGGACAGCTTGGCACTCTGCTCACAAGCACCCTCATGCACTTCACAGCGCTGAGACTCAGCAAGAACTCAGCTGATGAGGGGGCATCTACAGCCTGATCCCTCTTTCTTTGGGAGTGTCAGGACCAGCAGCTCTTTTCAGCCTTCTTACTTTTTGTTCTATTCCAGGCAAGCCAACCATTTTGACTCTCCTCATTTCACTTAATCCTCTCCTGGCTAAAAATCCCCAACCATTTTAGGCTCCATTTCTCCTGTGATCACTACCAGAAGATGAAAAAACATTCCCTATCCCACAGGGAAAAGGGTCTGCACGTCACATAGCACTTGTAACTGTGTATGATGTGACTGTGGCAAATAGGAAAGAGATTAATATTTCCTTAAAAGAAAAAAAGTGTTCACCTTGTGTCACTCTAGGCTCCATGCTCCAGACTCCACCAGGTCTAAGTTAGGTACCAACTTAGTGTAATTAGAACAGGCACCCTGTCAGCTGCAACAGCTCCAAATGCGGTCCAAATGTGGTTTGAAACTTGAAAGTACTGCACTGCTTGCCAGATCCCTCTAATAAAGTTTCAGGTGCTGACGGTTGTCTCTGCAAACTTCTGAGTCTAGGTTTCCAAAGAACATTACTGACATTCACACTCCTGACTAAGAACAGGGAATTAGTAGTAGTTATCTGGTGAACCCTTCCACGTTAGGCACAGTCATCATACTCCATGTGCCACTCTCCTCAAACTATATACACAAGATGCTGACACAACCCTTTATTGTCGGGCTCCTTCAGAAAGAAACTTTCTGGTTTTGACAAAATTCCTCTGGGGTTTTCGCAGGATAAACCAGGATCTGTGAATCACACTGATGAACAGCTGTAAACTACCAGGAGACACCAGCTATGACTGCCCCTCTGTAAGTACGCACAGATCTTCAGTATGCATGTAAATCGACTAAAGATTAACTTGTCCTGCCCTAAGAACCTGTGAAAATCCTCTGCAAATATGGTGCAAAGAGGTATTGGCAGTCTGTTTTCAGATTATGATTGCGATTAAGTTTTCTTCCACTTGCTCCAGCTGAGAATCATCCTCAAGGAAAACTCAGACAGAAGCACCTTATCACCCAACAGTTGTCTTTCAGTACAGAAGCATAATCCTACTGGAGAAGCTCACATTATGAGAACAGTTACCATATTAACTTGTTCACAGGCAGGTAAAAGCCGTCACATCTACAGACGTGGACAAAGGTACTAATGTCCATACGATTTCCAAAGTATTCCTCAATATTTTGAAAGGCACACCAGACTGACAAGATGACTGCAAGAGAATTTCCCCCCCCAAGAACAGAACCTTTGGAAAAGTTATCCAATTCTTGTTTTTCATTTGCCTTTATTAATCTTAGTACAATGTTTTGAAGCAAATATGTGAACTAAATTTATATGCTGAAAACGCTTACAAGTAAAGCCAAAGAAGTATCATGAAGAAATTTTGGGGTTCCCTTCCAAACACAGCACTAATGGGAAAGCGACTGTGCATATCTTTGTAAGACACTGCATATTACAAGTGTTCTGCCCAGTGTGGGATCAGATTTTTGTGCTCTTGCATCTTATTTACTCACTGATGGAGATACTTCATAGAGAATGGTCACTTGATGTCTATGAAACAGTACAAGCACTATGCTACTTTCATTTCAAGGAATGCATTTCACTGCTGTGATAAGGCGAGAAACTGTTTTTCATCCTCTGAGATATCAAAAAAAAAAATCCAATTTCAGACATATTTGTTAAGGAAAAAAAAAGGTTATGACAATCCTGAGCTGTCCTTCTAGCCACAAAAGTTCCTTTGCCTATGTGAAGTACTGAGCTGGCAAAAGCTACTAAGAAGAGTACATGTCCTAAGCTACCAGGTCAGTTTTGACACTTCAGAAGATAATCCAGACAGTACTCAGGGGGACTAGGGAGGAAGTCAACAAGTTGATCCTGCTGTGGAAGGGAAATAACAGTAACTCTTTCCAACAGCAAAAAATTTCCTTCTTCGTAGATCCTCAAAGGGAATAACCCTCAGCTAATCCAAGATCTCAGTATATAAAGCACACCAAGAGAAAAGAGCGACACTGAAACAGTCCTCTGGCAGAGTGCATCAATTCAGAAACCCTAAAACTGCAAGCATAATTACAAGAGGAATATGGTTAAATGTTGGTACTAAAGGCTACCTGTAAATAATTGTTGCAATTTGTATTCAGGAGGAATTCAGCATGCCAAGTAGCCATAAAACAGAGCTCTAATATTCTTACAGCAATTAAAACCATGTAAACAGCCTACATAAAATGCTGGAAAATAAACAAAAGTTTTTCTTCCAGCAATGTGCAGCCTAAATTCGAACGCAGTTAAGTCACTTCATATAAGTACTGAAGCAATTTCACAGAATGGTAGGGGTTGGAAGGGACCTCTGTGGGTCATCTAGTCCAACCCTCCTGCCGAAGCAGGGTCACCTACAGCAGGCTGCACAGGACCTTGTCCAGGCAGATTTTGAATATCTCCGGAGAAGGAGAATCCACAGCCTCTCTGGGCAGCCTGTTCCAGTGCTCTGTCACCCTCAGAGTGACAAAGTTCCCTCATGTTCAGCTAGAACTTCCTATGCTTCAGTCTGTGCAGCATCATTGGTCCTTTCGGAGGGACCCCATTAGAAATCACATTAGTGAATGAAGGACTAGAAGTGCTGGTCTGCATCATCCAACACGTTAACCGATACCACACAACTGACAAGATGACGCCTTGACTTCTGTCACCTTAAAGTCTGCAAGTAGTCTAGGTTACACTTAGCTTCTGCTTAGTGACTTGAATCTTACTTGCTTTACTTTCTTCAATTATCCTGTTCCTCAGTACGAGAAGCAGGGAATAGTTATTGCATGTTCATGATGTGCCAAGCAGTCCTTTAAAGTCCTCTAAAAAAAAAATCAGTATGCATTTCATTCCACTGAATTAATATATATGATACAAAACATTGATTCAGGAAACTAATTTTCACAAATCATTTTCTCTTTGCTCTTTGAGCATTTATCAATACTTAATAATGAAAACATGGAGTTTCAAATTTATTTCTACTTGAGATTCAAGGCACAATTTTATTCCTTACTGTAGAAGACCTTAAGAATGATTTTAAAGTAAATATTCCAGCACATATTCTTCATTTATAGGTCAATATTCACTAACACTGTGGATACAAAAACATCTTTTTTCTCTTGCAGGTTTCTCATACAGCACCCTGCAAAGCTGACTCACCTGCAGAAAAGTTAGCAGAACATTTTCTACTTGCTTTACAGTACAGTTCTTCAGTACTTCTGGGAAGAGTTACCTACTGGCTTTTCTTTCACTCTAATTTCCTTGAATTCAACTGAAATCGCAAAACTGCTAGAAATGTAAACCATGCAATTCAGTTGCCTTGCATCATAACAACATTCCTAACTATTACATGTTGTAATTTCTAGTACCTTTTCAGGTGTCCAACTTTCGGACAAATTTTATGATTAAAAAGCCTAACTGAAACCTTCTTCAAAAGAACAATTTTCCTCTGCATGACACTACTAGTAATACATTTTGCACCTTATGGTTACACAGTAAGTTTAATAACTTAGTCAAAAAAGAGCATTTAGACATTTTTAAGGAGTAACCCACAATCACTGGAAAAAGAGTATTAAAAAAAAAAATCCCTGTTTACTTGCATTGGGAACATGAATTCTCTCTCACACACACAGACTCCTCTCATGCTTGTACAACTAACTTTTTTTCTCCTTATTACTTGATAAGTTGACAGCACTTGAATGTTCTTCCAAGCTGTTATTTCCCTGACAGCTTAGCTTTCCTGTCTGGTTACACTGAAAGCGAGGAATTGGTTTCCAGCTGAACTAAGGACTAGGATGTGAAGTCCTAAATCATACTGATTTTACCTATCTCTTCAGACAGTCCTTTGCGACAGAAGCTGAATTTCCATTCACATGGGTGCAACAGGTTCAACCACCCAAGTACTTGAGACATTCATCCAGCAAGATTTGACACCAAAGAACACAACTGCATTCATTGTTCGCAGGTAAAGGACTGCCATGCCCATAAATCACAACACGTTCACCGGCACAAGCACAAGCCGCTCCTGCAGTCTTCAATCCCTCCCTGTTCCATGCCAGAAAGGAAAATGCAATAACATTTTTCCATCATGGAGGCACACAGCAATTGCAGTTGGCTCACAAAAGCACAACTTTAAGGTCATTTCTGAGCGTATTCAGGTACACCTGTCACATTACCTCATCAAGTCATTTCTCAAAACGCTAAAGACCATTTGGAGAAGAGCTCTAGGCAGGATGGCACAGGGGCTGAGGATGAAAGCTCAGCAGCCTGGCAGAGAGGGCAGGACAACAGGGTCAGAACTGCTAGGCACAGGAAAGACAACTGGAGACTTCACTACAAGCCATCCTTTCCCATTCAAACTCCAATTTCCCTCCTGGGGTAGCCAGTTAACACATGTCAAAGTGGAACCCATCTCCTTCTCATAATTTAGGCAGTGTGGATGAGCTTACCAAACAGGGAAAGCATGATTGTCCATGTGAGTTAGTTATCACTCCGAATCCCCTCTGAATCCCTGTGCTGTATAGGCTTCTACAATCGCAGCCTTAGATGTTTAGGAAGAAAATGAAAAGTAAGATCTAGGACATGAAGGAGTCTGTGCCTCCCTTCCCTCCCCTTCTGATCAAAAAGCTGAAATTTTAAATAGGATTTGGGAAATGAATGTTTGACCAAATTATAAAAGGCTCACGGTTTCAGTTCAACATCTGTTGCTTCCTTTGAGAGGTTTGGGGAGTTGTCAAGGGTTTTATCTTTTTAATTGAGCAGTTTAATTTTTTTTTTAATTGCTATTGCTTTATGATATTGGTATAATTTAACACATTAGGATGGTACAATGACCAGACACTGCATTGCTGCTTCATAGAAGAATACGACACAGCTGCCTGTGCTTTGTGCAAGGAAAGCACTGAAAATAATAGCCTTGTGATGAAAGCACACTGAGCTGTTAATCGCTTTCTAATATTCTGTGCACAGAAATATTCTTGAGACATCTGAAATTAGACACAAGAGGCAAGAAAACGCATCATTTTTGAGTAGCCACATGACAACTGTGGCCATCTAACAATATATGTGTAGAATTTGCTCTACCTGAATCCACAGTAGAAAGAACACCTAGTCTTTCCCTGTTTGACGTATCTGTCAAACCCATAATTTTCATTCTAGAAGAGTACATCCGAAATAGTACAGAAGATGATGATTCAGATGTGCCAGTGTTTAAATGATATAAGTTATTTGGATGACTCCAGATATTGGGGAAAGTACAAAGGTAGAGTATGAGATACATATTCCCAAAGAGATAACTAAAGAAAAATTTTTAAAAAATCAAATTGTCTGAACAGATTCAGAGACAAGAAAGTACACTTTCTCTGTATGGCTCTACTGTGAAATATGTCAAACAGTTTTTTCCATACAATCTAACCTTCTTTAAGAAAGTTAAGGTGGCATTCATCTCACACCGATCAGTCTCTTGTGTGCAGTAAAAAAAGAATGGTTTACACAAAGAGGAAAATATAAAGCTTTGCGTAAAGGAGAAGCACTCATTAGCGTGCACCTGTTTATTGGAATAAACTAGACACTTGTGAACATCAGAAATGCCCTACTGGATCAGGCCAGTGGTCCATCCTACCCGCTATCTGGTCTCCAGTAGCAGCAACAGCAGTCCTTTCCTGATGGGTCATAAATGCTAGACTAACACATCAGGTGTCTGTATGCATTGTGCATTGCTATTTTAAAATTCCCCAATGTTCTCCTGCTGTTTTGATCCCAAAAGCCAGATGACCTGAAGTGGGAAAAAATAATGTCTCAAATTAAAACCTTGCATATCCAAACATGTCTTACCTGTGAGGTGAACTGCAACTCAACTCTGCAACTTGCCCCCACACTCTCATCTGATACATTTCCCATAGTAAGTCAGATGATTGACCTCGTGTAAGTATTTTCTCATAACGTAGCCTCTCAGCTTGCTATCGCCCCTGACTTCAAACGCTAGTAAGACTACTCATTAGGGGCACAAAAGTCAAATCCCACAGCATGGTATCTTTTCTGATACTGCATTTTCAAGTCTTAGCTTGTCTTTATGGGAGGTTCTAACAGACATAATACAGTAATATCAACTTTTCCAAAAAATTACAAATTAAATTGACTAGCACACACAATCATTTTCAAGTTATTCAAATACATTTGTAATACACAGTTTGAAATTCATGCTGCATTACTCAGTCACCCAGCTTATTCATATGGGAGTAATGAAACTACCATCTGACTTGAATATTAACTGGTCCAACAGATGAAAGCATACACCTGACTTTCACATAGCATTTTTAGATCGAGCTGTAAATTCAAGATTAACTTCTTCATCAACGACCTGGATGAAGAGTTAGAATGTACCCTCAGCAAGTTTGCTGATGACACCAAACTGGGAGGTGTGGTAGATACACCAGAAGGCTGTGCTGCCATTGAGCGTGACCTGGATAG
>Ga0065711_1008079_pt1 | contig 17113 bp, 14 predicted proteins | sample Hoacrofraction12_FD_59098 | JGI IMG/M metagenome (GOLD analysis project Ga0065711, IMG submission 59098) | Hoatzin crop microbial communities from Cojedes, Venezuela - Epithelial fraction 12 v2 (version 2) | ecosystem: Host-associated > Birds > Digestive system > Esophagus > Crop | place... | reverse complement strand
TCAAGACCCGCCTGGACAAGGTCCTGTGCAGCCTGCTGTAGGTGACCCTGCTTCAGCAGGAGGGTTGGACTAGATGACCCACAGAGGTCCCTTCCAACCCCTACCATTCTGTGATTCTGTGATTCTGTGAGATACACTAACTCTCAGGGGAAGGAGGGTGAACAGTGGAAAAGTATTGCAGTTTTTAGCCCCAGTGCACAGTCTGCCTGTGTTTCAATCTGCAATACAGAGCTCCTCTGATGACTGCAACACTTGTGATTTTATTTTCCAGGAAGATTAATACAGAGATGGTAATGGCCAAAAAGAGTCCACATATGAATCTCGAAGAGAGTAATGCAGCTGTAAGGCAGTTAGGTCCTGTTTCTGTTCTCTTGCTGAGAAACAACCACTTGTAGATTGGTAAACAAAAGTTAGTACTGTCCCCGTGAGTTATTTTTTAGAAATCCAAGCATAAATGAAGAGCTATGGGTGAGGGGATTGTCTGTCTGTATGACTGAAGTGGCCAAACACTTTTGGTCATTATTGAAAATTACCGTCATTCGATGACTGCCCAGTGACTGCTTCAGCTTCTCCTTAAAGAAATGAGTTGTGAGAGTATAGAGAATGGGCTTCAAGGCACTGTGCATTGGCAGAACAAATATCACTATCCGGGAAGGGACGGTGCCTAGGAAAAAAGGTGAGATACTTCGTATGCTCTGTTGTAGGAATGCTAAAGAAGCAAACATGTCCTTATGTTATTTTTACTTGAAGTCCTTTATTTTACTTTATGTCACTTCATATCATTTTTTACAGAATGCTACCTTAGTAATATTTTTACAGTAAAGGAGTTTGAACTCAGCATTGCTCAGTGTGGTTTTCATTGAGTTCACCACGGGTTTTCATGAGAAGGGGAAAAGACCTTTTCACCAGAGAGTGCCTTTCTCTACTGGAATTTAATAAAAGGACTAAACATGAGCTGAAGTCCATCTCTGTTTAAGACAGTGTTTAATATAAATCCAAATCCCACACCTATTTTTTATGTGGCAGTTTTCATCAGTACCTTTCAAAAAGCCTTACAAAAGCTATTGTTACTATTATTTTACAGAGGGGAACCTGGAGTACAGAGGGTTGAAGTGACTTGCTCAGAGGGCCATGAGCTGAGCTGTGTAGAGCCCCGTGCCAGCCACAGTCGTTCATCTTCTGAACGCCCTCACGATGGCCGTGTTTTATTTTTAACAACCTAAATGTGATCACTTTTCTCCTGGTTACGCAAACAGATTTCAGTGCTGCCAGTGAGGCTAAATAAATGTTATGATAAAATCATTGACAATTTGCTACATTTCTTAATGCCTTTCATATTATGGAGAGCTATTTACCCAATCTTCTGCAAACATGAGGCATCAGCTTTCTAGAATTATAACAGGAGAGCAAGACACCTTTATTACCTTTTATCTGTTAGCAGCTGCGGGACTAGCAGGGCTGCGTATAGCCGGAGCAGTGCTGACAAGCTGTGAGCTTACACCCAGCTCCCCCACGGGCTGGCAGGACAGGGAGAGGGTGTGCTGCCCTGCAGAGCGGGAGGGCGGTGGCCTCCTCAGGACCCCCTGGCAGTCATTACCTGCACTTACAAATGGGGTCTCTGGGTTGCTTAAAGACCCACCTGTTATAGTTCTACTTCCCTGACGGTCAAACTAATGGACTTACATTACCGTGGGATTTTGCAGCTGTAGCAGGGGAGAACCTCTTTGCTGGAGAGCTTATTCTGGTTCTCGCCTACATATGCCGACTGAGGATTTTATGTACAGACTTCGAAGCTCAGTTTCTGAACACAAAGTGCCCCAGATATATGGGGCAATACTTACTCTTCACCCATGATTAGCTAGAATTCCTCTGGCAGAATTGGTTTGGTTTAAAATGAATCTTTAACAAAAGAAATCACACCCTTACACAGCATTACCTGTAATTTCTGCCTCGAATAATGACAAAACCAGGAATCCAGCAGATGGCATCCGTGAATACTACTAAAAAAAAATATCGACTGTCAACAGCAACATCCCTGTGAATGTGACTCCTTACTTCTGACGTCTGAAGGGCAGTTTTTTGAACAAAACAAAACATGCTGACCTATGAAAACACGATGGTGATGGAGGCTGGAAGGTTCACACTTGTGGGGAAACAAGATTTGAAACAAATGGCATTGAGATGGTCTTTGCTCTCTTCTGTTTCTCCCGACCACTTACCTGTTTCATTCCCTTTCATTATTTTGCTAGAATTTTTACGTTAATGTGTCTGTAGCACATTGATACCAATTTTACGTTAGAAACAGCTCCTCGGTATTGTCTGCTGCCACACAGCCTGCTCACATACCACGTGTTCCCGTTACACAGCGAGATGTGATGCAGTTGTAAGAAGTTACTATAGAAACACAGTTAATACACAGTATGGGTGGGCCCATGATTCCACAGAGATCTGGTCTCCTGACTGGAAATGCTGCAGTAAATCTGAAACAGAAACCACCTGCAGGACTCTCATGTAGTGTGGAAAGAACAAGATATTCCCCGGCAAAGCGACAAACCGATCTGAGGCGTCTGTTCATTTCAGACTGGCTTCCTCGGTTCTGTATACCCATCGCAAATTACTGATGGAAGAACATGTGCAGAGCAAGCTGTGCGACTCGGCTTTTGATCGCGCTGCGCTGTGTTGCAGAGCAAGGCTTTTAACAGTTCATCAGGTGGCAGCTCCATGGACTGGAGCACTCCGATGAGTAGCTGAGGGCCACTGAAGGAGCCATTTATGTCAAGATCCCAGCACCTGAAAGCAGGCTTTTGCTCAGAAATATGGATTGAAACAAACTAAAAGAATTGCAAAGTGTAACACAGTAATTTTATTGGTGGGAAATTGCTGCATGAATCTGTTTTGACATGTTTGTTGCCTTTTTTACTTTCTACTTGATATAATTCTTAAAAACTAGTTTGATCTTTTGGAATGTAGCTTTTTCATCTTTTTGATATCAAGCTAAGATGAGGAATGACTATTAAATAGGTGCTGTCAAAATAATCTCTATGTATCTGCAAATGCAAGTCAGGGAGAAGATCATTTGGTAGCTGTCTTTGCCGTGAGAGAGTGCTGAGACTGAGCATGAACAGCTCAGATATATTTCAGGCTGAAGTTTCTGGGGCTGTTCATTTCCAGTTTAGTTTATACATATATATATATGTATGTTTAATCATTATTCCCTGCCAGTATAATGCACATAGAGCCACACTTTCAAATTTTCATCCATTTTTATTTATATTATCACTGTTTTCTGCAATCCAGTGAAGACTGCATGGAGTAGTAGTTGAAGGTTGCTATTTGACTGATTTATACAAATGAAAAGGTTTCAAACCATTGGGCTGTTCACACAGTATCACTAAGTAATTTCATTATCTTATTCCTATTCAAATTACTATTTCCTTCTGTGTCTTCGCCTCTTCTTTGTGACACTTGCTTGTGATTTGTTTAAATTAGATACTAAACTCTTCAGATGACATAGACCTTTTTAAGTGTGCAGCCAGCACACAGCACACAAGGCTCTGCTCCTGTTGTGGGCCTTTGGGAAGTATTACAACATGAACATCAACCGTGTAGTGAAAAGTGCATCTATCAGTGAATGTTTTGTAGGCTGACTGCCACTTTTTCTAATAAAATAGTATTAATGAAGAAGTATAGCATACTAAAAATTAAACTTACCAAGAAGAATACCAAGGGGATACCTGTTGCCTGCAATGTCCTCTCTTTCATCAGAATTAGGTAGGAAACAAACTCAATTTTTCCTGTAATATTTGCCAAAAAAAGAGTCCCCATCCTAGACTGTGATTATTGCTATGACAAACTCAGAAATCCATATCAATATAAGAATTACTGCAGTCTGCTGCCTTCCAGGATGGATATTACTGAAGGGAATGATGATCACTAAATAATTTTCCAAGGTCAGATACTTCAATAGCAGAACCCCATGATATGGCATGGTAAACTTTCCATTCACAGCACAGCATATTTTTTGTACTGTCCATGGTATTTAGTATCAAAAACTCCAATGAAGAACAAATACACTCCCATAAGACAATCAGCAGCTATGTAAGAAACAGATTTCATAATTTGCTGAAAAAAATCAATGAAATGCTTATATGTAGTCTACTTTGATGTTTAACCAAACTCTAGCTGGCATTCAAAATAATTTAACTGTGATTCTGGCATCAGAATTCATGTGCTGTGGGGCTGTGAGCCCCCCAGTCACAACCGGGACAGTGGCAGCTGGTGTCGGGACACAAAGGTAGACGTGTTGCCAAATGGGTCTCCCATGAGCACACAACAACCTGGGGTCAGGGTTGCTGGATGTGGCCGGCGTGGTGGCTTTTGCAGACAGCAGAATAGTATAGAATCGTAGAATCATAGGTTAGAAATCATTCAGGTTGGAAAAGACCTTTAAGATCATCAAGTTCAGCTGTAAATCTAACACTGCCAAGTCCACCACTAAGCTATGCCCATCAGTGCCACACCTCCACATCTTTTAAACACCTCCAGGGAGGGTGACTCAACCACTTCCCTGGGCAGCCTGTTCTGATACTTGACAAGCCTTTGGGTCAATACTGAATCGCTGCAATGGCTGCATTTGGCACACAAGCAGCCAGCATCGGAGAGAGGCTACAGCAGCGCCTGGGCACTGCTCACGGTACAGATACTGCAGTGGCGGAGATTCAAACAGGAGCAAGATGAAAGGGTCTCAGCAGAGTCTGGAAGACCTGGCAGGCCTATGGCACTGTGTAGTGTATACATGACACTATATAATAAATGCACAGTCGATCTCTGATATCTTGCCTGGGACTCACTTCTTCTAATCGTACACATCCACAATAAGTATCTGCTAACAAGGTGTATTCATTTTACCTGACTCTTCACCATTTACAAAGGTGAAGATCTGAACCAGTCGTGCCTTGGCTGTCTTTACAGTCGATGAAGTCAACAGATACTTTTGGGACATGATTCATTAGACCTACCTTGGGCATCTTTTTTAGAATTAGGGAAATTGCACAATTCATTGACTATAAAGAGAGGGCAAGGTGCCTAGTTCAGAGACATCTACACTGTAAGCATGTGAAGTCATGCAAAACAAAATCTTTCCTACGTGAAGTTCCCATGCAGTCAGAAAGCAGAGTTTGTAGGTGTGGCTAGCTGGAACAAAGAGAGGGGAAGTAATAAGAATTCTCATATGTTTTTAAAGGGTTAATTACCAGGAAACAGCATCACACAATTACACCATAAGCTTGCAAGGAAGTAGGATTTGGCTACAGCAAATATGGATTTGGTCCCACATTTCTATTGGCATGAGGATTCTTAATTTGGGAACAACTGCTGGACAGGGTATGGTGCAATCGTTTGGAAGTACTCATGTTTTGAAATATACAATTTAAAAATAACAGAAGCACCTATTACTTCCTGTGCAAAGAAAGGAGATATGGTGATTTGACACATCACAGAATAAACTCAGACAGCAAGTAGCTAGGTTGTCCATATTCTTTAATGCAGAACGAATAGTAGTAATTAATGAAGTGAAATATTTAAATTCTTTGTACACATCTTGACTAGCCAAAGTCAAGGAACTGAAGGACCTTGGTTATTTTTTGGACATCCACTTTCATTGAGAGTATCAGAAAAGAGTGCAAAAATAGATAATGCACAACATTTTTAAATGTTTTGAAACTAGCATGTGTCTAGAATGCAAACTGAAATTACTGGAACATACATAATGTAATGTATTATATATAATATGTCATATTGTAGTATACAATACCATAGTAATATGTTATTTTCATTAATGTACTAATCAAATAAATGTATTATGAGTACCTTCAATACATACTTAGAAAATTTTGATAGACATAGTGTACATCTTGTTTTCTGCTTTGATAAATGATCTCTTTCTGATGACAAGATTTCCCAAACATACCACAAGCTGTGACACACACAAATACTCTCAGAACGTTGTCAGCTGAGAGATCTTCGAATGATGAACTCCCATCTGTTAATGGTGTGTATAGATGCACGTGGAGTGCATAGAAACTGTAAGTGAAACATTTTGAAATAGCTGAAAGTAAAGAAATGAACATGTAGTGCTGCTGATTAAACACAAGCCAATGTCACAGTTATGTACCAGTTATGCAATTAGGTGCAAGGAGCTCGAAGAGAAGAAATTCTAACAAAATAATGCCTAGTGCTTATAAAGGCCATGCTGTGAGAGGTCTTAAATCAAAGGAGGATTTACTCAGGACATTGTTAGCAGCTCATGCCCTTTTGGTCCCCAGTAAGAATGCTGGTGGTAGTGGCTGCAGTTGCCTGTGATTTCCTTCAGGTCGCTGTAATATGCAGACAGAGCGTTGCCCTTCGTTCACGTACGACTTGAGAGGAATGGTCAGAGCTGGTACAATTTTTGTTTTCACAATCCTTGTAAGAACCTTGCTTTGCTACTCTGAGTTTGTTATCAGTGTGCAGGTGGATGTTCTTCATGCTAAGGTGCTTCAAAAGCAGAGTTTTTACTGTCCTTGGCATAAAGATTTTGCCTGCCTTAACAGATTTTGTAATGCAATGCCTGTGGAATAACTAAAATTTGGTAATGACCATTATTACATCTAAAATGTTTCAATTCCTTGACTATTATTCAAATAAATTGCTCTCTGCTTCAGTGGCAGCACTCTCTCAAAGAAGGCTTCTGGGACAGGACATAAAGGCTTTAATACAGCAAAGTCTTCAAGAGCAGGGTTGTTTGGAAATGTATCCTTACATCCCATTGACTTGTACAAGATTTAAAAATATGTTCTGGTACATATGAAAAATAAAACGTGAAGGATAGATCTGAAAATGAAATTCTGGTGTAATATAATTATAGCTGTGAAAGATTCTGCATGTTGATGTGGTCCTATTGATTGTATCCACCATTTGCTGGTAAGTAAGTGGACAGTAGCTGATTTGAGTTTTATTTTTCAAGAAGTAGTAAAAAGTGGAGGAAAGAGTATAATATAAGCTCTTTAGAAATAAAGTCAGAAAGGACATTGCACAGTTGAAGAAGTTGCTTACATTCATGGCATAGAATAAGAAAATTAAATACTTGAGAGCAATTCTGGACTGAAAGATCAAAATCAGAAGGAAAAAAACAATCCTGAAGATTTCTTATCAAGAATGGCTTTTTAATTATTTAGAGAGGCAAGGGACATTTGAGTATATATCCTGGCTGGCATTATGTGCGAACGTGTGACACTCCTGAAGCCCTTTGCCTCAGTTCAGGGATTGCAGTTCAGAGGCACCTGATGTCACTGGCATGTAGATGTGACATACAGTGAAGGAAAAAGGCATACTTTATGACAGCAAACTGAGGTGACTATCTTATCTATGATCTTGTATGGCTTTTATTCATGTCCAAAATATAATCACTTCTCTGTTTCTTAAGTAATTTCCTGATTTTGGTGTACATGAATGAGGTATCCTACTTCTGCCTGCTAAGCTCAAGGCTACAGTAGCTCCCAAGTAAGCACAGTTTTATTTAGAATCATAGAATGCTTTGGGTTGTTAGGGACCTTCAGAGGTCATCATTTATTCCGCTTCAGCCAGAAAAAGAAGTGTGAAGGGCAGAAACAGAACTGAGTGATATGATCTAGAAATAAGGGAACAAAATGAGAAGCATGTTTCCTTTTTCTGTTTAATACAGTGAAACATTTAACGTATTTTTTTTTGCAGAAATTGGGCTACCAATGGAATTAATATGGAAAACCAACACCCTGGGATGGTTTTGCACATTTTTACATGGACCTCCCACCCCCTTAATTATCCCTTCTTTTATTTTGCATACATACATGTGGGAGATGTTCCTCATATGTTGAAAGATTCTTCTGTTTGTATTTAGAATCTCAGTTAATTTCCAGGTATCTGTAAAATATGCAGATATTGTGATCTGCAGATACATCATATTAAATAGGACTTTCTGTAGTCATCGATTTTGAATTACACAAACAAACCTTTTCTTAAATCATAAGTCTTAAAGAAACTATGTTACGGAAAAATCCTGACTGTATTCAGTAGGAGTGATCCTGTGACTGTTCATCACACTGAGCTTTTCACTGGAAGATTATGCTGTAGGGATGTGCATTTAGCCTGAATTCCCTTTGTAGTTAGGGCATTCAGCAACCGATGCAATATCCATTAAGGGAAGCACACGCAGTGACTTGTGCAGGTTTTTGTCTCTTTCCCTGGGTGCTAAGCTCATCTGCTCACAGCAGTGTCATTTAAAATCTTATTAATATAAACCTTGGCCAGAGGGCCTTCCAACCGACAAAGGAGTCACAGAACTGAAAGCACAAACAAGCCCAGAACAAGCAGAGATGAAAGACAGCTTATTCTATGAGAATCAGAAGAAGAGAAGAGGAAATAAGAAGTCAAAATGTATAAATCTCTCAGATTTTCCTTGGGCAAGTGAGAATTCCCCTCCATTGTTCAAAGTAAGATTGAGCTGCAAGCTTGTGATGAAAAATCCAAAGTACTGGCATGTAGCTGTGGGCCGGCTGAGGAAAGACAAGAACACTGAAGATCTTTTGGGTTTGAATTACTGGAAGCAGCTGCTGTAGACAATACAGCCGGGCCTCTCTTCGGAAGGATGGACAAACGTACAGACAGTCTGGCAGGCAGAGGGAAGCTGAATATTTTATCGCATTTCTGGGGTTTGCACAAACCACAGGCATGGGCTGGCTGGCAGCAGAAGCTGTAGCAGTGAGTGATTCAGCGACGGGCTGTACAACTAGAAGTACAAATCACTGAAGAGCATGTGTTTGTAGATGAGGACCTGCACCTTCCTCCGTTAGCCACTCAAAGCATTGAGATGATTTTGTTTATTTATTAATTTTACTTTTTTTTTCATTTTGTAGATTCAGGCATCTGGGCTGGGTTTTGTTTCACCTGACATTAGACCTCCTCAGTGTAGCTGAGTTTCCTTTAAAGTCAGTGGAGAGAAGCATCTCCTCAGACACAGCTGAGTCAAAAGACTCTTGTCCTGCAAGGTTTCTTCTCTGCTGACTGTAGAGGAAGCCTCACAGAGAAGAGATCTTTAGAAAAATAGACTAAAATATGTCAGAAAATTTAACATTAGAAAATAGCAGTTTGAATAACTAGACCACATAAAACATTCAGGTTATACCTGCATTAGTAAAATGAAGAGGATCAAGCTGCAGACATAAGCAGCTACCCATACTGCCTTGTTGTTTTGTCCCTTGTGAGCTAGTATAGGCCAGACGGTTCTATTTACTGGTATAAATGGGGCCCAGGGATCAAAGACACCTACTAGGGCCAGTGATGACCTGCATGTGATGGGACAGAGGGATGATTAGTGTGCAGATACGTTCCTCCCTCCCACTCAGGAGTGACAGAGGAGCATAGGGTGTAGCTGAGGGCAGATGTGGTGTGTTTGCAGCAGACATAGACTGCCTTACATGAGGCCAGAGAGATGCACAGCACTGAAAAATGTTCATAAGGAGTGCCACGAGGCAACCAGCTTTGCCCATGTCACATGCCAAGAAGGCGGCACCGGGTGTAGCGGTATGAGGCAGGCAACCGGGAACACCTCTAAGCAGAAAAGTTATACAATGTTTTGACTTCTGTTCTGCTGTAATACAAACAAGAACAGGACGACAATGCTTGTATGTGGCTATCCAAACAGATCCTCAGAAAATGCCCAGGACAATTAAATTGAACCCTGAAAACAAAACAGTGGGGAAATATAGCCCTTCCCCTGTATGTGACATGGCATGATTCAACGGGACTTGCTGGCTGGGCAGGACGTACTCTCCATACAGCAGGGAAATCTGATACCAAATATCAGTAAGAGTTTTGTATAGTATTACATGCATGCAAGCAAAACCAGTACTGGCACTGAAAGCCTTAAAAGCATTCAACTTGATAAAAACCCTAATGGTGACAGAGCCATGACAGGACACTTTGTGTGCTGAATACTTTCAGCAAGCAATTCCTGAAGTGTCTGAAACCAAAACTTCATTCTGCAGCATCCCAATAGACCTTCAGTCTACAAATTCAGTGTCGGGAGTGCATGTGCTGGAGGATTAGCACACCCGGTAAGGCCAGAAACAGTGACACAACTTCTTTGGCTGTAATGGAAAAATAAATGAAGCCACAGGAATAGGTTATTTGATTAGCTGTGATCTATACAGGAGGAGAAGCTCCTGGCATAATCAAAGCCGATTGTAGCCACCTGGCAGAGGCAAAAACGCTGACAGAAACCTGCGATACTGAGTCAGTCCACTGCAGTAGGCACTCAGTGCAGGTACTGGCATACTAGGGCTGCAGCTTATCATTTTCACCTCACCTGTTGGGCAATAGCATTTCAAGGGATTTGACATGTTATCTGCACAGGTGATATTTTAGGGAAAGGTGTGTGAAATATGAGAAGGGTGACAGGAACTGAAATCTTGTCAATGATGCTCTAGTAACATGAAACCCAAAACCTGTTCTATTCATAACATACAGTTGGCACAACCTGAAGCTGGTTCACAGCAATCATAAGACAGTGCACAAATTATATATTTTGATCATGTTTTAGAAAAGGGAAACATCACAACTGAACCAAAAAGAAAAATAATTAAATTAGAAAGTCAGGTGATCTGCTTAGATAAAAGGCACTTGGGTTGTATCCCTTTGAAATGACTGTGAAGAAAGGAGAAAAACAACAGTTCTGTAAGAAAACGCATCCAAGGATTCCAAGTATGGTTTATGAAGAACATCTTAATCTGGTAAAATGGGAAAGGAAAGCCTGAAATTGAAAGCCTCAGTAGGAGAGGTGGTTAACAACTTCTGCATTTGTGAAGAGTACCAGAAACAGAACTGCAGAGAACCTCAGGAAAGACATGGACCTGTTGGAGAGGGTCCAGAGGAGGGCCACAAAAATGATCTGAGGGATGGAACGCCTCTCCTATGAGGAAAGCCTGAGAAAGTTGGGGTTGTTCAGCCTGGAGAAGAGAAGGCTGCAGGGAGACCTTGTTGCAGCCTTCCAGTACCTGAAGAGGGTCTACAAGAAAGGTGGAGAGGGACTTTTTACAAGGACATGTAGTGATAGCACAAGGGGTAATGGCTTTAAACTAAAAGAGGGTAGATTTAAGTTAGATACAAGAAAGAAATTCTTTACTCTGAGGGTGGTGAGGCACTGGCACAGGTTGCCCAGAGAAGCTGTGGCTGCCGCCTCCCTGGAAGTGTTCAAGGCCAGGCTGGGTGGGGCTTTGAGCATCCTGGTCTAGTGGAAGGTGTCCCTGCCCACGGCAGGGGGGTTGGAACCGGATGATCTTTAAGGTCCTTTCCAATCCAAACCATTCTATGATTCTGACAGATGTGACAAAATGTGTGTAGCATCTAGCCAGGCCTTATGACCAACACAAACAGTGTTATCGCTATGGCTGTATCAATGTGACTGTTAGAGTGCTCATGTCCATTATAGGAAAATATTAAATCCCAAGCTAGTCCTAGGGCAGACATGCCTTTGATACCTAATCCAAGATCAGGGATTCCTATGCTTCCAGAGAACCTAGTAGGTGTTCCTGCCTCAGCTATTCCCAGCTCACTGAGGCGACCTTGTGAAATTATCCCCCTTGTCACTGTGGTTAGAGAACTGATGTAGTCTTTGTTTCACTTTTAGGAAGTCACAGGGCAGATTCTTTTTGATAAGAATTTCAAATTTTATTTGAGGATTCGGTTTGGCTCTTGTCTAGGCCTAAGCCAAGTGGTGTTTTCTTCCACAAGATTTTAAACTTGAAAAACTCTTTTTTGGATTGTATACTGTCTATCCCATGAAATAAAGTGCCTGTCATCCTGTCAACAAGGCTTCTGGAAAAATGAGTGATTACTGAGATCACTTTGTTCTGGTTAATTCTAGCCCAGTTAGATTTCGGGGAGGGTGACATTATGTCTGTCTTACATCCTTTGTTCCTGTACTGCGTGTTCTCAGTTGGAAATGTAGATCAGACAATCATTTTGACAGGCAGGCAGGTGGTACTATTGCATTGGCAGTACCATATCTATCAGGGTTAATGTGTTCTCACATTGAAATGACTACACTTTCCCTCGATGGTCAAGGTTTACAGAGCAGCAGAGCACGTCTCCATCCTTATTTCAATGCAATGCCCTCCTGTCTTACGGTTACTGTCTTGTCTCTGTGGTGGCTTATGGACTAGAATATTGACAGTTGCTGTGTTTAATTCTGTGCATAATAATGAAACAAAGGGCTGTAATGCATTCAAAAAGAATCTAAAAGGAAATTATTCTGGCACAGCTGCTGCATGATTGACTCAGTTATCTGTCAAAAAACATTTGAGGTGCCCGGGAGAGGCTGGTTTGAGAACCCCGTGTAGGGGTGGCTGATAAGACATAAGATCTACAAGACACCTGTGGCCTTCTGGAGTAGTGGGTGGTGGCCAGGTGGGACAGATACCCAAGGGCATCTCCAACAGCATCAGACTCCCATCTGCGGGCCATGTAACAATCCAGGCTGAACACAGTCACTGGGATCTTGAGAATGGCTCATCTAAACCTAGACTAGCTTTTGGTTTGCTGAATGGCTCTCCAGACTACTACTCCATCTAACATTATTTGGCATGTCCTGTGGTATCTGAGATATCCATCTGGGCAGGCAGACATGATGCAGGACCCATGAGAGACGAAAGACCTTCTGGAGTGAGGATGCAATAGGGATGTCAGCACTAGATAGCCGACCTGTGGGCAACTGAACCAGTCCCCTAAGTTTTGCTCTTATGGTAATGACTTAACATACACTGCTCACCTGGTTACCCTTGGACACTTAACATACAGGGGTCTACAAAAAGGAACTGAATGTTACACTGTGTGCTGACTTACAGTATTCACTGGCAAAAATATCAAACTGAGTTGCCGGGAAGCTGTTCAAATTAATCATTCAGATTAATTGAGGATGTTTTCCTTTTGCTTAACAAAAAAACCAGCGTGATTTAAAAATAACATTTGGTACTTCTTTTGGACAGCTTTTTAAGAAAAAGCCATATGGCACAGAATGACAATTTAAAAAAAAAATAAATTATAGTCTTGTTTTTCAACTCTGAATCCAATGAAATTATAGGATGTACTTTTAGATGAGAGTGAATCTTTGCAAATGAAGGAAGAAATAAGAAAACTTCTGAGTTTGAGCTTTCTGTTAAATACTTAATTAAAAAAGCTGTGGCTGAATCATCATCCCTGCTAAGTGAATATTATATGAACCACCTCAAAGAAGAGTTTATAGAAATTCTAAAATATTTGTTACCATTTATTTATGTCCTTATCTGCCCAGGTGCCCTAGCTGTACTTGTTGTGCAATTTGCTCTGAATTTATGTGTTTTGATTGCTCCTAGGCTTATAGTTTGTGAGTAAAACAGAGCAAACTGTATGGCTGTCATTCATGTATTTTGGCCTGCTACCTTAGGGTGTTGAGTGCTCCTGCAGGAACAGAAATTTGAAGTACATTCAGCACCTGGCAGAATGCCAATCAATACTTTACATGCCTTTTGTAACTGATGACTATTTCTCCTGGAAAGAAAGGATATTATTTAGTGTACTATGTCAGTAGAATATTTCAGCTTTTACTTACAGTGACTGAAGCTGCTGAAGACTTTCAAAGTGATCCTCAGAGAGGTGAGAAAGTAGATTGAAAGACAGATGGCTAAAAGAAAGATAAACTGTTCCTTATTTTATTTCAGGAAAAAGACAAGCTAAATTATTACATTTTAAATGCAGTTGGGAATTCTGATTTATAGCTTCTAGCTTTTGTAAATACTTCAAGTCTATAAAAATACAATGTCGTAATTTTATAATCATGTTGCTGGACAGATCCCTTGGAGAAACAGAGAACAAAAGCTATGCTCTGTGTTCCACCCATCCCTTTCAGTACAAACTTTAAGAACTCTAAGCCTCAGATTTATAGGTGAGGAGGTATGCTATCTTACTTCAAATTTTAATAGCAGCAAAATGATCTTTTATCACTACTTCAGTTCAGCCAGTACTTCCTTGCTCTGATTTTATCCGTAAGTCACTTTGAAGCCAGTCAGTACAGGCACTGATGTTTGGCAATTGCTAAACATGGATCATTTTAGCTCTGATTCATAATAACTAATTCAGCTGAGGTATCTAATTTGGAAACCTGGTTGCCTGAGGGTCTCTCTATAATTTATGAACTTAATCATTGCTGAGAGGTGAGATGAATCAAAGCCTAATTACATAGATGTGAAGCTTTCACCTTTATAATACAGGTATAACATGGAAAAACAAAGAAAAAAACATTTAAAAAATCCCACTGTAAATTCAACGCTGAAGATTGGTATTAGTGAGTAGGTTTTCACCATGCCAGCAAATCAGTGGCTTTTACAAAGAACACCAGTTGCTACTCTCTTTCCACAGCCGGTAGCAGCCAGTTTCAACCACTCATGTCACTGCAGTCACTGACAGCTCCCCTTCTCCTTCAAGCTTTCCCTGCTTGTTTCTGCTTCTACACCTTGTGTAGCTGTTTTATGTTTCTGCCTAAACATGTCATGCCAGATAATGAGGCAACCAAAACCCAGATGTAGCATGACTACTTTATATGCAGATGAGCCTAATGCATGCACACTTATCCCCAGGGGAAGTGGCAGTCTCAAAGCTTGAAGTAGGTGCCTCAGTTCCCCAAGCAGCTACTAGGAGAGACTGGCTCACCTCCAAAGCACAGAGGTGCCACCCTAGCTGCCTTTCTATAGACAGTACAGGGAATGTAAATACCCTCAGTGTGCGAGCTGAAGCAACTGAAAAATGCAATATTGGCTCCAGAGGACCCAGGTAAGCTGGGCGCTTGTATGCCCAGAAGTGAGGGATCCTGATGGTCACTGGGGAAGAGAGGAACCTTGTTTTTCAGTTGAAAAACCTGGGAAGTCTTGGAATAATTTTCTGCCTGCCCTGTGATGCTGCCCTAAGCACTACCTGCAGCTCCCTCTTTCTGGTTGCCTTTCAGTCCTTCTGCCTTTGATTCTGCGTGGCCTCCTGCCTCACCTTGGGCTGGAAAAGTGCAATACCTTCACAGGTTATAGGCATGTAATAGCTCACACTTTAGATTAAAAATAGATTTTAGAAAGATTACAGTTCTGTCAAATTTTTTAATGAGGAAAAGGTGTTTGCAGGCACCAAGTGAATTTGATTTCCCTGAATCATAAAATCACAGAACTATAGGTTGGGAAAGACCTCTAAGATCATCAAGTCCAACCGTCAACCCAGCAACACCAGGCCTACTAAATGATATCCTGAAGTGGCACATCTACACGTTTTTTGAACACCTCCAGGGATGGGGACTCCACCACCTCCCTGGGCAGCCAGTTCCAATGCCTGACCACTCTTTCAGTAAAGAAATGTTTCCTAACATCTAATTTAAACCTCCTCTGATGCAACTTGAGGCCATTGCCTCTCATCCTATTGCTAGTTACTTGGGAGAAGAGGCCAACACCTGCCTCACTACGACCTCTTTTCAGGTAGTTGTAGAAAACAAGATCCCCCCTCAGCCTCCTCTTCTCCAGACTAAACAGCCCCAGTTACCTCAGTCCCTTCTCCTAAGACGTGTTCTCCAGATACCTCACCAGCCTTGTTGCCCTTCTCTGGACACACTCCAGCAACTCAATGTCCTTCTTGTAGTGAGGGGCCCAAAAGTGAACACAGTACGCAAGGTGGGGCCTCACCAGAGCCAAGTACAGGGGCACGACCACCTCCCTACTGCTGCTGGCCACACTNTTCCTGATACAAGCCAGGATGCCATTGGCCTTTTTGGCCACCTGGGCACACTGCTGGCTCATGTTCAGCCAGCTGTCAATTAACACCATAATGTCTTTTTCCGCCCGGCAGCTTTCCAGCCACACTTCCCCAAGCCTGTAGCACTGCATGGGGTTCTTGTGACCCAAGTGCAGGACTTGTCACTTGGCCTTGTTGAACCTCATACAGTTGGCCTCGTCCCATTGATCCAGTCTGTCCTGGTCCCTCTGCAGAGCCTTCCTACCCTCAAGCAGATCGACACTCCCACCTGGCTTGGTGTCATCTGCAAACTTACCAATGGAGCACTCAGTCCCCTCATCCAGATCATTGATAAAGATGTTAGACAAGACCAGACCCAAAACTGAGCCCTGGGGAACACCACTCGTCACCAGCCACCAGCTGGATTTAACTCTGTTCACCACCACTCTCTGTGCTCGACCATCCAGCAAAGAGTACACCCATCCAAACCATGGGCAGCTAGTTTCTCCAGGAAGATACTGTGGGGAACAGTGTCAAAGGCCTTACTAATGTCCAGGTGGACAACATCCACAGCCTTTCCCTTATCCACTGGGCGGGTCACCTGCTTATAGAAGGAGATCAGTTTGGTCAAGCAGGACCTGCGTTTCATGAACCCATGATCTCTGGGACTGATCCCCTGATTGTCCTTCACATGCCCAGTGAGCGCACTCAGGATGAATCACTCCATAATCTTCCCTGGCACCAAGGTCAGGCTGACAGATCTGTAGTTCCCAGGATCCTCCTTCTGGCCCTTCTTGTAGATGGGCATCACACTGGCGATCCTCGAGTCATCTGGGACCTCCCCTGCTAGCCAGGACTGCTGATAGATGATGGAGAGTGGCTTGGCCAGCTCCTCCAGCAGTCCCCTCAGCACTCTTGGGTGGATCCCATTTAGACCCATAGACTTGTAAGTGTCCAGGTGACATAGCAGGTCGTTAACTGCTTCCTCCTGGATTATGGGAGGTTTGTTCCACTCTCATTCCCTATCTTCCAGCACTGGGGGCTGACTACCCTGTGGATAACCAGTCTGATCATTAAAGACTGAGGTGGAGAAGACATTAAGTACCTCAACCTTTTCACAGAATCACAGAATCACAGAATGGTAGGGGTTGGAAGGGACCTCTGTGGGTCATCTAGTCCAACCCCCCTGTCGAAGCAGGATCACCTACAACAGGCTGCACAGGACCTTGTCCAGGCGGGTCTTGAATATCTCCAGAGAAGGAGACTCCACAACCTCCCTGGGAAGCCTGTTCCAGTGCTC
>Ga0065711_1007089_pt1 | contig 17113 bp, 18 predicted proteins | sample Hoacrofraction12_FD_59098 | JGI IMG/M metagenome (GOLD analysis project Ga0065711, IMG submission 59098) | Hoatzin crop microbial communities from Cojedes, Venezuela - Epithelial fraction 12 v2 (version 2) | ecosystem: Host-associated > Birds > Digestive system > Esophagus > Crop | place... | reverse complement strand
ATAACTGCAGCCTTTAGCTGGAGCTCTTTTATTCATTAGACATACCTGTGGTCTTTAAGAAAAAGGCTGTTGGAGGAGCAGTTCTTAACACTGCTTAATAGAGCAGTCTTTTTGCCACTAATAAAGAAACCTGCAGCATGAAGAGCTCTGTAGGGTCAGCCAAGAAGTGCTTTTCACATGTCAGCTGCTGCTTCGCGTACTGGCCGGGTGGTGAGGGGCTCTGCTACCTGGCGGGGGAAGAACGCGCCTCTCCCTTGTGCAGCGAGCGTGCGAAGAGCTCCGAGGAGCCTTTAGCTGCATTGTGGCTCTGACAAAGGTGACGGTTTGACTTCCTCTGTTCCAAAACCTCCAACCTGTGCCACACAGATTCTGTGAAACGCAGTGCGTGGCGTAGCAAAACGTTGGGGTTGTTAGCAGTAGAATCAAAATTCTTACAAAAGCTCGTTTGCCTTGGATTCTGGACAGTTACACCTACATTCTTATTTTTCATGCTTTTCAATAAATCCTTTTAAGACTGCTTCAGCTGTAAACACTTTGTCTCTGACCACAGTATTTTTCCTGTAATATAATACTCTTAGGAAAGCTTATTCACTGGCGTAATCCTTTCGTAGCTACCCAAAGAAATAAAATTTATAGAATTGAATTATTGCATTTAATCTCGGCTCTTATACCTGTGCGGATGGGTTTCGTGTCTGCCTGAATTCGCACAGAGAATCTTGAATCTTAGTTTGTGAATAATTAAAATAATGTTCTGCCTTCCCTGCCACGACCTGTTGATTGCAGGTGAAGCACGGGGAGCTCGGGAGTCCCGCCGCAGCCCGCTGCTGATTCTGCCCGTCCCCGAGTCGGGATCAGATCCAGAGGAGTCGCTGACCTGGTCTTTTCGGGCGTGTTTTCAGCTCAAACTCTTAGCGGTTATCAAAGAAATCATTCACAAGAGAATGTGAATGAGCAGGTCTTCACAGTAGGATCATCGCTCTTTCTTTTGATTTCCTCTGAACACCGAAACAATAGCGATGCTTAAATCTTTGCTGGGCTTTGGAGTCAACACAAATTGAAAAAAAAATAAAAAATAAAAAGAGGTTGCCTGGTACGCTGTGGTATGTCCAGGATCCCAGGATTAATTACAGTTGGCTAACATTTTGTAGGTTATCCTGGCGCTCTCTTTAATGCCAGCGAAGCTTTCATTTAACTTCTTTAAACAAAACCGTGTATTTGAGAGCACAAGGTGTGGTTTCTTGTGATAAATTACCGATCCCTTGCAAGTCAGCTCCTTTTCACCTCGGAGCCTTCTTTCTATTCAGTTTTGCCATGAGCAGGTGATTTCATCTCTCGTCTGTTTACCCTTCTGTAAACTGCTTGCTCTACAAATTTAATATTCGAATGGCACTTTGAAATCTCGCTGCGTGGATGCAGGGTGCTCAGGTTGGTTGTCGAGATGCCGTCACGTGCAAAGGCAGCAGCTGCAGGAGGACTGTCCCTTAGGCAGATCTGACAGACGCCACGCCTCGCTGCCCCGTCGCAGGGGGCCTGTTGTAGTAGTAGCCATGAAACTCTATCATTGTATTGTACGTTTGTTGGACTTCTTAATTAGCTGTGTACGTGGGTCATGCCTGGAAAGCAGCCGAAAGCGTAGCGTGCTCTCCCCTTCCGGTGAAGTGAATAAACGAAGGCAGAAATGTTCTGTTGAAGTGGCTTGCTGGTGTGGCCAGATCGAGTAAAGAGGGCAGCTGGAGAGTCAGCTTGTTCCCACCCTGGCTGTGTTCCGCGCACGCTGCTGTGACGGCGTGCCAGCCAGTTCAGATCGTAGCATTTGTCGGAAGATCTCAGCTAAAATGCTGTTGGGAGGATGTATTTTCTGGTTGGGCTTTGCTTCACCTCGAGCCCGTTTGCCCCTAGGCACTGAGCAGCGGCTGGATGTCTAATCCAAACTGACAATTGTTAATGCTGGAAAACAAATGCCAAACCTTGTATAGTGGGGCTTTTTTTTTTTTTTTAATGCTTTAATGAGAACTACCCAGCCCCTGGCTCTCTGTGCCTTCGCTCTGGATCAATCTCAGTCTAAACGTGAGGGATCAGTTGAATGAGTAGCGGACAAAGCCCGGCAGACCCTGGTCACTGGGCAGGCTCCCTTGCTGGCTCTCATGTAAGCGCCCGGGCTATATCTCATACCTGCTCACGGCAGTGAGAAGAACCTATTGGCCCATATAATTGCCAGGTGAGTATAAATGTTTGGAGCTTTCTGCAGAATAATTGGATTTTTCTCTATATTTAACTGAATAAATAGTTTGTGAAAGTTAAAACACGATCCTCCAATATTCATCTCATTCCTGGAGCCTGTAAGTTTGAAGAGTCGGCCGTGCAGCACTGCAGTACCTGTGATAAGCTTAAACAGGATTTCTATTTTTTAAAAATTCTTGCAGCGCATTTTTATACATTATTTGTATCAAAGCATGAATATAAAATTAAAGTGTATTAATACTTTGTTGGAGGGAATGGGAAAGTTAGCCCAGCTTTCTGTGTGGTTGGTTTTGATAAGATGAAGTAATGCGATAAGCTGTTTGCACTGGTAATGTTTGCATTTTGATTGTAGATTCTGCAGCCAGCATCAGAAACCCGAACTGGTGATCTGTGCAGTCTGTACCGTCTAGAAACATTTATTTTTTTTAGTGTTTCTTCACTACCCATAATGGGATGGTGACTTTCAGCTTAAAATATTAGGCAATATTCGAAGGTCAAGGCTTACATTTATTCAACGGGGAATTATTCTGTATTAAACGCTTAGGTATTTTTCAGCTTATTTTTGTGCGAACTCTGGTTTCAGCCTCATTAAAAGAACACTTCACTGTGTTTGCTCTTGCAGTTCTTTAAGACTCCTAGCAAGTTGCTGTTGTTTGTATACAGTGTAGAGAAACTAACATTTGAACTTCAGCTTCTAATTGTAGGGGTTTGTTTTTCTCAGATACAGATGACTTAAAATGTGCCCCGTTTGGAAGCTATAACAGCGGGTCTGCGGTCAGCAGCCTGGCAAGCTATGACTGGTCCGACAAAGACGACAGTCAGCAGCAGGGCAAGAAGCTCTCCTCCTTTGTCCAGTCCTCAGGAAGTGGATCCTCTGCAGCTACTTCTGTCCTTCAGAAGAAGGAGACCTTGTTTGGCAGTTCAGAAAACATTACCATGACAACAGTTTCCAAAGTGACAACCTTTTCTAGCGAGGATGCTTTACAGGATGTTTCCTTTGCAGCCTTTGCAAACTTTAAAGACTCTGGACTGATATCCAGCGCTCCAAGTGACGATGACATTGGAGACTTTGGTGATTTTGCAAGACCTTCATCAGAAGCACAGGATGCCGCAGCAGCCGCTGACACGAATCCGGAGGCAGACCTGCTTGCCAGCGGTATCTCCTCTGAACTGCGAAGAGAGTCCACAGATGACTTTGGAGAATTCCAAAGTGAAAAGCCAAAAATCAGCAAGTTTGACTTCTTGGTGGCAACTTCCCAAGGCAAGGTGAAATCTAGTGAAGAAATGATCAAGAGTGAGCTGGCTACCTTTGACCTGTCTGTTCAAGGTAAGCCTGCTCTGGGGGCAGGAACTTCGTAAGGGGTACGCTTATCAAAGGCTAATTTTTCTAATCAAATTACAAATTAGCCAATGGGGATTGTGCCAAATACTACTGGAAACAACCTGAGTCTTCTCATTGATTTCTGTTGCGTTTGGAGCAGGTCTTGTTCTAGGAGAAAAAAAACCTTTGGGCCAAAAAATTGTAAGAGTTGAGGAGCTGGGGAAATTTGCACCAGTCACCAAGTAAATAGAAGGCTTTGTTCTTCTGGAGTAGTGATGCATCCCTTGCTACCACTTTGTTCATTTTAAGTAGTCCATGCCTTTATGAGTAAAAGAATAACTTGTTTCTATCCTAACTTTTTAGGGTCTCATAAAAGGAGTTTAAGCCTAGGTGACAGAGAAATAAGTCGCTCTTCACCTTTACCAGTTTTGGAACAGCCATTTAGAGATCGTTCAAATACTCTAAGTGAGAAACCTGCTTTGCCCGTCATCAGAGACAAATACAAAGACTTAACTGGGGAAGTTGAGGTAAGGAATTACCTGGAATACAAGTAAATCAGCAATGGCTTTCATCAGCGTGATATTAAGGGTGTTCTGTATCCCAACTCTTTGGTACTTTAGCTATTTGAATTTAGGGTATGATTCTAAGATGGCATCTGGGTAAGGTTAGATATGATATGTGCAATACAGACTTTTTGCCCATTCATGTACATTCCTCCTTCTGAAACTAGTTGTAACTCCCAGAAATCAAATTTTAGAGTTCAGGTGCAAAGAGACTATTTAAAGAATAGGGGAAAAATGAGGAATATGTATGTTAAAAGTTATCATAGCTAATCTGCAAATAGTCTCTTAAAATACCTGTCTACTGTATGTCTACTGTGATAGGCAAAAGGGAAACGTGTGTAGGGACGAGATTCAGACTGTCCTTTTCTTTCAAATAGGAAAGCGAGAGGTATGCGTATGAATGGCAAAGGTGCTTGGAGAGTGCCCTGCAAGTAAGTGCACCGTCTCCCCCGAAACCTTCCCCTCCTTGCAGCAGCTCCCGCTCCGTTCGGCGTTTGAGGCCATACGGGCATAGAGAGGGTGGGAATCAGCCCCAGTGGCTTACAGTTTTTAAACCCCAAGCTGTCACACAGCAGAAGCGTTACCCCCTCGGCTGAAGATCCCATGCTAATCTCCCTGTCGCTTGTGATTCGTTTGGCTGATGCCTAAATTTTCAAGTGAACTGGGTAGGTTGGGGTTCCTGTGGCTGGGGTGCCTGGCAGGCGTGTTGTTCGGGGCATTGGCTCCTCAGCAGATTTTGAGAAATGGGCTTGTGCAACGTGCTGTGCGGAGAGGCCGTTCCTCTTCTGGTAAGGGGTGTCAGATGTTTCATGGCCAGATGCGTTTTCCTTGAAATTTCTTCTTTGCATTTGAGTATTAGACAGCCAGAGCTGTGAATGCTGTTATTAAACTAGATGGCAATGCATGCAGACTCTTAAAACTATTATTTGGGTAATGAAAATATTTGGGGGAATACATTAAGGTTTTAAATGTTCATACTTTTCGCCTGATCTACTTACAGTTACAGGGTGAATATATAAAAACATGATGGAGTCTGGCAATTATTTCTTATTTAATTTACCTTATTTTTTGTACAACAGTTTCTGTTGGGGGCAATCTTGTTCATAATAAATATTTTAAGGTAGATAACACCATCATTTTATGAAATTTATTTCCACCAGGTCATAAAGAAAGCAAATGATACCTTGAATGGAATAAGTAGTTCATCCGTTTGCACTGAAGTTATCCAGTCTGCTCAAGGCATGGAATATTTACTAGGTATGTTTGAATTCACCATGTCTCTTACATTGAAAGTTCTCTGAAGAACAGAAAGATATAATCACTGCTGCCAAAATGGTATTATTTTTTAGCTTAATCTTTGCCTGCATCAAAATAATGAACAACTCTTCTGCTAAATCAATGTAACTGCTGCTTTGAAATAACCGTCCGTGACCACCTTTCCTGTGCCGTGCCTATTTTGTGCTATTTCCGAGTCAACCTGTGCTTGCAGTGAATTCTCTGCCATCCTCCACTGCGTGTTTTGTATCAACAGGGGTTGTTGAAGTGTACAGAGTGACAAAGAGAGTTGAGCTGGGTATCAAAGCAACTGCTGTTTGTAGTGAGAAACTCCAGCAGCTGCTGAAGGATATTGATAAAGTGTGGAACAACCTCATCAGCTTCATGTCCCTCGCTGCTTTAACGGTAAGACCAAAAATAAGAGATGTCTTTACTAAAAGAAACGTCATAATGAGATGTAAAGTGACTTCATGGGGTGTCGTAACTTTACAGTCTGTATTTTTCTCTTGCAAAATGGAAATGCGCTTATTTATGCAATCCAGCTTAAAGCTTTCTGTAAGAAAACTGTTATTTATGTGCAGGCACGATNTTATCTTTCTCAGTGTCTTAATGATTTAGATGGTATCCTCTGNGTCTGTGGACCTCAGCAATAAAGGAAATTTAGTAAAATTAAATAAGCCATTTTATGAAGCCAGAATAACATAGACACGTCTTTGTTATATCCCTGCAATTAGTTTTCATGCTCACAACACAAGAGCACACAGTGTAGCAACGCAGGAATAACCGAACTGTTTTCCATTCCCTCTGCCTTTGGAAGTGCCTGGGTTTGTTTTGGTTCCTCCTACAGACTAAATAGCTTTTCCTCCTCTGAATAGAACTGCCAGAAAAAGCTCCGTTGCTCTGAGACAGCCTGGTGGGAGCTCGAGAGCTTTCTCCACAGCTGGGCTAGCGTTACAAGGAGGGGCGGTGAGGGGCTGTCTGAAGGAAGGAGCACCCCATGGGAAGGGTCTGCAAAGGGACTCGGAACCAGAGGGGCACATTAGGGCCAGCTCCAGTGTACACACAATTAGAAGGCAAAAAAATCACCTTGTCATTAAATACTTTGCACTTTTTTTTGTGGGTATGTTGCAGGAAATACGGTGTGCAAAATTACTTTAACCACGGCAAAACTCATATTTTTAGGGAATCGTCCATCTGTAGGTGCTTGATATCGGATCCCTTTAACTCAGTACACGCCTAAGGAGCCTTTAACTCTCAGTTAATATCAGTACATCACATCAAGCAGCAATAAGTAGATCATTACCATAGTTATGTTTTCACAGAATGTTTTAATTTGTGGCTTCCTTCTTGCAATACAACTATGGCCACGAAAGATTTTTGCTCCCCGATGAACACTTGTTTATAAATAAGGCCCAGAGTGCTTGGTTTCTGCTTGAAATGGCCACCTTCAGCTCGCTGTCATTCCCTGCAAAACGGGTATTGGAAACGGTCGGTTCCTTTTTACACACCTTTCACACGTTTTAAGCCTCCCCAGCGCAAGCGGCGGTGGCGAGCAGGTATTTTTGGTGACGTCCTGTGTTGCACAAAGCCTGTCGTAATATAAAATTTACACTTTCAGTATTTCACTGCTTGGCAGATGAAGTTGGTAGACTGGGATTCATCCGTTTGATCTCTGGCATTGCTGATAGTAACAATCTAAAAAGCTATCGGGATCCTCTCCTGATTTAAGCAAGTGGATTAACATTTAGTTCTTAAAGTGCTTTTCCCCGGAAGATTATAGGGATTACCTTCAAGTCCAAAGCTTGGCTACATGTTCTCCGAGCTGCAGCAGTCCAGATAAATTTTAAACACGCTAGGAGCTGTGAGTAATGGCTTCTCATGCACGCAGAGTGCCTCTGAAGTTCGCTAAGAGCCAGGGATGCCCGTGGCTCTCCAGATCGTCCCTTCCTGTTCCTCTCCTCCACCTGGGTCACTGGGAGGGCTGGAACCCGCACCTTCCTCCCCGGCTGCTGCAGCCACCCATCCCAAATGATGCAGAAGTGCCAATTAGGTTGAAGTATTCTAGCTCAGAGGCATGTGCTTGCAAAGGTTAATTTTATCTTTTAAAGGATGTTTGTGTTGTTACAAGGTAATTTTATGCACAGCCTTGTGGTTTTTCACTGCGAATTACAGGATGACCTTCTCATTTGCTTCACTCATGCATCTGGTAAACAAATATTAGAGTGCCTTTATTAATTTGATTGATCTACTTAAAGTGTGTTTTTTTTCAGGATTCCAATTATTCTCTAGCCATTCTCTAGCAGGGGAGCGTGATCAGCATACCTAGAGTGTGGATGGAGAGCACACGTGTGCTGGCAGCACACCGGGCGCTTTAGGCTTCTTGCATTTCTAATCATTGTTTTTATTTACACGACTATCTTCAAGCAAAACTTCAACAGTTTTGTACCGTCCTTTTGCAAAGTTTTAAATTATCTTTTGTCTTGTGGCACAGAAAAGTGACTATATTCATTTATTACTTCTTCGCAGGCTTATTCTCCCAACCTTTGCCTGTCTTTAGCCTGAGCTTGCGTCCGGCTGGTGACCTGAATTCTTCTGTGGTGTGGTTAACCTTAATATCCCATTTTGTACTGCTGTGCCACATTCTAGCTTCAGAAAAACCTTCAGAAAGAATAACAACTGCCCTTTTTTGATCAGGCAATAATAGGGAATTCAGGACAATAAACACCGATAGAGACACCACTTCAAATACAAAGCAGTGAAAGCTGTGCTGGCCGATGCCGCCTTTCCTCGCAGCTGCACAAACAGTCGGCGCGTACCGCTGTTTGTCTTCGTCCAGGTCTCAATGCGCCGCAGCTGAAATGTCGCGGCCGCCGCCTGGGCTCTTTCCTGAGGAGTTTCTTCCCCTTTTGATGTGGGAATGTGGAACTTCAGAATTCCTTCCTTTGTAGTCTAGCCCTTTTTCACGAGCTTGAGTGTTATAAATTGATGCTGATGGAGATTGCATAGCAGGATTGCAAATGGCTGTGATTAAATCACGCATCAGTTTATGAGAAAATGGACTGTGTCTTCTCGGCCGTGTCGCCGGTGCGATGCCATGGCTCTCGGCAGCAACCAGATCGAGAATTTTACTCACGATGTCTGAAACTTTTTCAGTCACTGAAAATGCCTAAATTTTCTTGTCTCGTTTCTTTAGCCAGATGAAAACTCACTGGATTTCTCTTCTTGTATGCTGCGTCCAGGGATTAAAAATGCCCAAGATCTTGCCTGTGGTGTGTGCCTCCTAAATGTGGATTCAAGAAGTAAAGTAAGTATAATGGCCTCTCCTGTTACACTCATTTTTAATTTACAGTTTGGGCTTTCATTTGGGCCTTGGGTGTATTTAAAAAAATTTCACGGTTATAATTTGTAACTGGAATTGGCAAAGGCAAAATCTGACCTGTAGGTGGGACTCAAGTAGTCAGTGTCCTGCAGTCACTGGGCTGTGGGTGTGACACAGATGTGGACAAAGGGCTGAGTTAAACTGCTCATAATGGGGAAGAAACTGGGATACCAAGACTTAAAAAGTGTATGTATTTGTTAAAATCTAAAAATATTTTAATGACTTTTCTTTATGGAATGTATCTCTGAGGATCACCAGGAGGGGACTATGGCAGTTAGCAGAGCTGGGAGGGAATCCCAGGATATGTGCAGAGGAATGCCAACCAGTTAACGTATATCGGCAGTTTTGCTGACTTTTTGGTTTCAACGTTATTTCAGAAAGAAGAGAAACCTGTGGAAGAGCTTCCTAGAAAAGTATGAATCTGTAAAAACCACATTCTTTATAGAATCATTCTTAGTTGAGTGTGGAAGGCTGAGCTGCTAATGGGCTTTCAGCTGTCATTCTCAATTGTACCAATCATGAATCCTTTTCTTCTAGTCATTTTTTGTGGCCGTAACACTTGATCTGATCAACTAACATGCTCTAGAGCCTCCCCCCTGTCTCGTCTGCATGCTCGTATCTTGTGAATAGCTTTCTGGTTTTGTGCTACTTCTGTTGTGTGGTAGAAAATTCACTGCAGTGAGTTTCTGAATTGGTAGCTGCCTGTGTGTCTGTCGCAGAAGAGGGGGGACGGTGGGTTTTTTTTTTTGCTACAAATGTTGACTTTGGGCTATATGTAGTAGACAGTGGCATTTTTAGAAATCTCTGCAGGAGATCCAGGGTGTGGGGAACAGGGTTAGAAGAATTTTTTTAAAAGAGGTAGCTGTGAAGCTGTGGCAAGTATCTCCTAGCAACAAACACTGAGATGTTTTAAGCTTGCTCATGGCTTCACACGCTCTATTCAGAAGCTCCTATTGTAAAGCAGGTTCAATTAGCAGAAGAAAGTAGATCAAATTCAACTGGAAATAACAGTAATACGAAGAATTGCACCTGCCTAAATCACAGCAAAATTTGACCCAGCGAAATAAAGGCAGTAGCTCCCTCCTGGCTGGCAGGAGCAGCTTGTGTCTGGTGCGGAGGTGTAGCAGAAGATGCAGGAGGGAAGGTGAGTGAGTTGCCAGGCGCCAGATCAGGCAGCATGCTAACCAGGTGGCTGCCTTAACGCGGGGTGTCACAGGCAAAGTACGCATCAGGTGCGATGGCTGAAGTCTGTGCCCACCCGCCGTCGCTCTGCAGACTAAAATAAAGTACTGCTTGTTGGGTGGTCTGTCCCGGGTGAGAGGGTCCCACCGTGCGGTGCCGTTCCGGGGTAATACCTGTGCAGTGTCCGTGTGCCACTCCAGTTTCTCGATCCTGGAGTAGAGGGGACCATCACACTTGTTTCAATTCTTGTTATTTTAGGCCTTCAATTCGGAAACGGATAACTTCAAGCTGGCGTACGGAGGGCACCAATACCATGCAAGCTGCGCAAATTTCTGGATCAACTGTGTGGAGCCCAAGCCTCCGGGTCTCATTTTGCCAGACCTGCTCTGAAAGCAGCGGCGCTGCAGATGGAGCACCGGGTCTAATAACGCAGGACACTTGGGGTAAATTGTGTGATAGGGTAGGGGGGGAGGCTTGAGGTGTGGTTAGTGTTTGAAACGGTTCGGTCTGATTTTTGTATTGTAACGGGTTAAAGCCACTGTCACCGACAAACTGCTCATGAAGAATTTCACTTGCAATGGCTGGGGTTTCAGAAATAACCAGAAAAAAGTGTAGTGTGGCAAAAAATGTGGCATTTCAGTCTTTCTCAAGAGAAAAGCGGGTTAGTCTTGGTAGCGAACCGCTCTACTAACGAAGTCCCTGAACCTCTGAGAGAGGCCAGTACCCAGCTTCCAAGAAAAACCGAAACGCTAGACTGATTTGCATGGAAGTGAGCACTTAAATACTTGAAGTACGTATTTGCAAACAAATCTTTTCTTTAATGTTTTTGGTATGTGGACCATGATGCTTTCCTTTAAATAATGGCTGCTATACTGTTAGAATGCATGCAATCCACAAGTCACGGCGACTTTCAAGGCAAAATGAATTCTTGACTTCGAAGGAATGAGACTGTGGAGAGCTGTTGTGTATTTGTACTTCCACTGTTCTGTGGTGTAAATTATACTGTATTCAGAGGCCTAGCTGGGGGATCAGGATGCGGAAAAGTTATGGAGATTTCCCCTATCATAGCTGGAGTGCAGGCAGCTGGATTTTAAAGCTTGTAGTCTTGTAAATCCTAGACAAACTCCTTCCTTGGACTTGTCCTGAGCTGCAGGTATGATTTGTTGGGTTTCACCTGACCCTTTGGTAGTTGTGTGGCTGCATCACTGATGAAAATTGGTCTCCACTCGGGCAGCGTGCCGCTCCCCTGTAGAGATCACCTTTTTTGTATGTTAATATGCTTTTCTTGATGGGACGACTGTGTGTAACTTGTGCAATCTAGTGCTATCTGTAGTAACGTGTTTCTCTGACTCAGAGCTGGCAGCACAAGATGGCCCTCGGCTCCTGCCACAGGTGGGTGTGCCTTCACGCTGAAAGCCGCTCTTCTCGAGCAGGCTGCTGGTTTCTGAAGCAGGCTGTTTTCTGCAGCAGGCTGCTGTGCACGCGCCGTGCCGTTGCGGAGGGTGGGCCCGCCTGTCCGGACCGAGGGAGCTTGGTAGCACTGGCTGACACAGAACCCTACCCATACATCCAAACCACCCCCTTCTCTCTGCAGATACGATATCCAGACGGCAGAGCCGTCAGCTTTAGTGCTAGTTACAGAATTCTAAACCTAATGCGAGCTTTGCGACGTGATTTTATGAGCCTTCCCCCTACAGAGGCTTACTCAGCCGGCAGTGAGTGAGGTGGGGCGTACATCCGTCGGGTACAGCTTGCTGCTTAACTCTTTGGCTCAAGTTTCTCGGATCTCTGGAAAATCTCCCTTCTCTCCAAAGATGCCAACAGCTTTTCCAAGCTAATCTTGCCTCCATTATAAGTAGCTGACACTGACCGGTGGTTATTTGCTGAAACAGAAATTACAATGAGGAAAAAGATGCTTCGTATGAAAAAAAAAAAAAAAGAAAGGCTTAGTTATACGAAACTATTAATTATACCAAATGAAAGAATCTTGGCTAATAGGAGTGCTAGGTGTCTGACCCCTTATTTACACAAATTAAAACACATCTTCCTGCTGCCTGAAATTAGCTCATTCATGAAACAAGCAACCTGTGCCTCCAGTCGCAGGCTCAAGCTAATCAAGCAGCCGATTTTCAGCAGCGTGGCAGTGGCTGCCTGCCTTCTCTTGCCCAGTAATTACCAAAAGCAGGGCAGGCTCTCACTGCCTGCTCTCTGTTGCGTTTATTAGGTGTGAAATAGTCCCAGCAGTCAGCACCGTCGCTTCTGGTTTTCCCTCGTAGTCGGGGCTGCCGTGTCCATCGCCGGCGCGGGTGTTCCCCCTGACGTCTGGGGTCTGCTCCGCACGCTGAGCCGGCGCCCGCTGGTGCGCCCGGACTTACAGCAGCCCCTGAGCGTTGTCCTGACTCCGTCGCACGCCTCGCCCGGCTGCTAGCGAGGGGACCTCTCAAGTGGCTTGGAGCATCTGGCTGACGCGGAGGCTGCTGCTTGTGAAATGCTATATTGGGAAAAGGGAGTTGACTGTTAGCATGGGTTTCCACCACGGCTCCCGAACGCTTAGCTAGATAGGATTTTTTTTTTTTCCTAATTAAAAGAGAACGCCACAAATAAGAGGCCACAATGTGAAACTTAAAGCGACCAGTATTTCAAATACAGTACCAGCTATATTGTCATTGAAGCGTCTTTCAGTGATGTTTTTCTTGTACTTGTTAACGTACTTGTTAAGCAAGTAAGTTCCCTCTCAAAGATGTATCCAGCGTGTCTCCTGGTCCATAAAAATAAGGAATCGACATTTACAATTCTAATTGCAGCAGAGCTTACTGAAGTATGGCACTGCTGCTTGCTTGCTCCCCACAGCAGGGAACGCAGCAGGCGATACCCCCGCCTGCGTGGCAAGCAGAAGGCGTTCTGAACCAAACACCTTTACGTCACGGGAGCGCACCGAATGTTTTGCGTGTAGATGCCCTCGATACCGGCATTGCACAACGAGGACCATCTCCCTGACGTGTCCCAGTCACTGCCATGACTCACTGTTGCATTCGGCGTCCTCTCAGATCTTACGCCACCAGCCAAAGCCCAGGGTCCTTGCAGTCGGTATCCAAGGTTACCGCATTTTCTACAGCGCGTTGTCACAGACCACGTTCCCCTGCTTCCTTTGCACGCAGGCGAAGGGACGCGCCGCCTTTCGCTTTGGCCGTGTGGAATTTCATAAATGTAGCTCCTTTTCCTGCATGTATCTTTCGCTAGAAAAAAGTGAGAAACCGAGTTTTCTTTTTTTTATTTAATGTATGTGTTCTCTGGAGCTGCCGTGGGATTACCTATGGAAAGTGATTTTTCTATATATTTGTGTATATTTGGAATTTTAAGAGATTATTCGCTTGGTTATTTAATGTATTTATCACTTTGCCCAGCTGTGTTCCTGACGCTTTGTGCTGTCTTGGCGTGTGCAGCTTTCCCGTGGCGGTGAGTGCTGGGGAGGGAACCGACCGCTCCAGCCCCTTCCCCTGCCCATCGGCTGCCGTGCTCGGCGCTGGGCATCCCCCGGGCTTGCCGACCCGTGTCGGCTGCGGCCGCGTGCAGGTTGGTTGCGGCGTGGGGATCGTTACGTCCTGCGTGTGACCGTGCTGCTGGCTGCTCCTCGCTGGCAGCAGCTTCTCGTCACCGGGGTTTGCTCTGAGCAGCTCCTGCCGTGAGACTCGTGCAGTACGTGAAGGGATGGTGAAGTCTGACCTAAGGTTGAGAAGCAGCTCATGAAAACCCGAGGAATGCTCTGATTTCTACTTAGCCACATGTCAGACTAATTACACTTGAAACAAAACCTGCCTTTTCAATAAAAGCTGCTATTGTACAAACGACGTCTTCTGAAGGACTTTTTTGCTCTCTTGGCCTGTGTTTAATCCCTGTTCTCAATATTAAAATACGAATGTCATCACGTTATGAAGAAAAGTGGTCAGAAAACTTCTTTTATGTTGTGACTCTTCCCTCTATGTGAATGCTGTTTGTCTTCTAGAAGTGTTCTGCGATTCGTAGGTGGAGCTGTTCCCGTTTGTGCGATGCTGGAGCCACTGCTGGTACTGTCAGTCCAATGAGAAGAAGTGTTACGAATTGACTTTGGTACGTTGCTTACTCCCATCGTTCTTGCAATGGTTTGTAAACCCTTTGCTGAGATGCAAACCTTGTTTTCAATAAAGAGCTCGTTTCGTATCTGACCGGCCCGTGAAGTGGCTTCTTCCAGGGCGCAGCCTGAAGAGAACGCTGCTCTTGCTGCTTGCTGGTCCCCAAAGGTTGTCCCCCCAGTAACAACCCCGCGGGCGCCTGTCCAGAAATACCCGGGCCGGGGAAATCTTCCCTGAGCCGGGAGAAGCCTTGAAGGGTTGGCCAACAGCGCCTCAAACATCACGAAGCTGTGTAAGAGAAACCTTCTTTGCGGCTGGTATGTGCAAGATGTCTCACCGAATAACACCAAAAATACTCTTCAAGCGTGGAAGATAGCGACCGTTTGGAAGAGCCCGTGGGGAGCAGGAAGAGCAATCTGCCCCTCAAATCCAGCTGGGGAGCTGACAGCGACCCGGAGCGAAACTGCTGCGCTCTCGTCTTGGGCTCCTGTAGATCTGAGGATGCTGAAAAGCTGGCTTTTGGGAGGGGAGAAACCGCTCATGTAAAATATCTCTTGGAGTGAACACAAGAGGAGCTTTGGCAAAGAAATACCTACAGGGATCAGTACCACTGCACTTCTCCGCCATAGAATCTCTAATGAGTATTTCAGGTGAATTCTTTATTTCCTAATGTGCTTTATTAGGCGATTACAGCTTTTATAGGTCTAACTTTCCCTTCTGTTTAAAAGGCAGTCTTGATGCTTTCTTGGCTGAACACTGGTATCTTCCCCTCCCCTGGGTACCAGGGCAGCGTGTAGATGAAGTCTATAGAACAATTCAAAGTGGAGAATTTTTACCTTCCAGTTTTTATATAGAAAATACTGCTAAATTATGCATAGTCTGGTTTTTTTAGGTAAAGTTTAATTTTGCAAGCAGATTTCACTTTTTAGTATTTTTTTTTCCCTTTGAAATGTCATGCTTTCAGCATACCTCCAGACTAATGATTAGTCTTGATTTTTAATCCGCAGTTTCTTGTCTTACCGTTCCCCTGGCTGCAGTTTAGCTCGTGATAACAACAGAGAGATGAGTGGCGTGGAGTTTTTTAATGGCTGGCCCGTCTCCTCTGTCTGCCTTTCTGTCCCTGACGCCGGACGCAGCCCTGAAGCGCGCAGCTGATGGCAAAACTCGCTTTTATTTCAGAGGGCTGGAACCTTGCTCCTCTGCAAGGGCAGGAGCCGACCCCCCGCCAGCGCCGGCTGCGCTCCGGGCTTGTGCTGCTGGAGGGCACCGACATCTGCGCGTCGATGTTGTCGGGGAAAAACTGGTGGCGAAGCATCTGGGGGCTTTTCTGTGGGGTTTTGTCCGAGTGCCTCCCGGGTAGCGGCCAAAGGAAGGGTTTGCAGGGGGAACGGGCACCGAGGAGCGGTCCCTGGGGCTGTGGGTGCCCTCGCCGTGCCAAGGGGGCTGCAGGGACCGCTCACTGTGCTGTCTCGCGCAGGTTTGGCACCACTGCACTTTGCTGAACCCATGGCCACGTCCCTGCCCGTGGGGTGCGGAGGGCTCTCACGGGCCACCAAACCCCCCCAGGAGTGGCCTGGGGGCTGCTGAAAGCCTGTGAGCTCCTGCAGCGGTCCTGGCCGACCCTGCTGGGCCCGGAGCCCGGCAATCAGCGAGCACCCTCGCCTTCCCCGGCGAGGAGCTTCCCGCGAGGGCCGTTTGCCCGGTCTGGTACAACTCTTGTGTCTGCGGTAAATTTGACACCTGACTTCTGGGCCAGAGCTGATGGAAGCTCCGTGCCAAGCGCGCTCTGATCTGGACTTTTATTCCCACCAGGTCTGGTTTTACTCCTGATCCAGACGAGGTTGAGGCCACTTGTGCGGCTTTGGGTCGGTGATAACTGGATTTGGGTCTAGTGGCTTTCAGTCTGGGGAAACCAGAACCCCGCGTGTGCTGCAGCCCTCGCACAGCGTGGTTCGGGGCGGAGAAGACCTTTGGCCATGCCTGCTGCTCCTGAAAACCTCAGCTCTTCAGCTGGGACTTCGGGAGATAAAATTTTCAAAATAGCCAAATGAATTGCCTGGCTTTTGTGAGGAGGCCCAGGAGTTGCTGGGCCGCAAACGGAGCAGCCAAGTGGCAGGAACAGATCAGAACCGATCACAGGATTTTCCTCCAGGCTCGGGTCCAGATTTGTTTCAAGCCACTGCTCAGCATCACACCATGTTCTCGCTGTTACCTGAGATACGTTAGCGCAGGTCTGAACACAAAACCAACACGTGTTCTTCTTTAATCTTTATTGATTTGTTCTTTTTTTTACAAGTATAGAATCTCATTTAAATCAGATAGCTATCTCGGCATCCAGCAATCTGCGTGCTCCTCCTTCAGAGATGCAACAGGGGACACAAACGTCTCGTCGAGGAACGGCCTCGCCTTGCTCTCCCGTGGTCCAGTCACACCTCAGCGGAACCAGTCCCTTCCCGTCGGCAGGGAGGGGAGCGACGCCGGGGAGGCAGCGCCCGCGCCACGGGACGGCTTCTCCCTCGTCTCGGGTTGGAATCGTCCTCGTCATGCACGGCACAAGGCAGAGCCTTCTCCGCAGAGCCATCCTCGGCCGGGAGGTTGAACAGATCGCTGTTTTGCGCAGAGTAATTCTAGAATGCAACATAACCTTGAGGACGTAATGAAGTGATTTAGAAATGGGCTAAGGCAGATCACGACCATCCTTAGAGCTAAGTAATCGGGCGGATTTACCTACTTCCAATTTACTGGTTGATTGAATATTAGAAAACACGGCTCGGCCCCTTCGAAGGTGGCCACGCACACACAGTTTCCCAATTTCTTTGGCTGTCCAGTGCGCGGAGGGTTAACCTCTTGCTTCTGTCTGGAGCCACGTTTGGACAAGATCGCTGTTGACTTTCCACCCACAAAAAACAGCGTTTTTCAGTAGTGTAAGCGTATTCCAGGACTACTGCCCTGGCACGGAATGAGTGAAAAAGGATCTTGTATTTATTTGATTTGAATAATTCAGATTTTATTTCACTTGTGGCCGACATGGACTGACTTCACT
>Ga0065711_1040256_pt1 | contig 17115 bp, 11 predicted proteins | sample Hoacrofraction12_FD_59098 | JGI IMG/M metagenome (GOLD analysis project Ga0065711, IMG submission 59098) | Hoatzin crop microbial communities from Cojedes, Venezuela - Epithelial fraction 12 v2 (version 2) | ecosystem: Host-associated > Birds > Digestive system > Esophagus > Crop | place... | reverse complement strand
TTTTTTTTTTTTTTTTTTTTTTTGTGAGAAAAGACTTTATTTTGTTTTCATGGGGAGTGAAATAATGTTTCAAAAAAATTTCAGCATTTCATGCAGAAGAATTCTTACTTTCCTGCCAGCACTTCCTATATGACTTGGAAACCTGAAGGAACTTCATACTTACACGAAAGATTCTCAAAAGAGCAAGATTTGGCTCCTGTGAAACTGACAAAATATTTTGCAAATGCTTTCCATTTGAATGATTGAGCTGCTCACAGCTTAATAAATTGGGATATAGATTTTACCAAATGAAAAAAAAAAAAAAAGGAAAAGACAGGAGCTTCAATTTGTCCTATATTACAGAAACACAGTTTGCACCATTAGGTCAATATTTCCATTCCAAATCTGTTATCCAGGGATGTATAACTTAGCCATAAACATTCGTTCAGAACTACAATGAGGTATCGGAATGTATCAAACTTGAATGTAGCCTTGGATAATTTTTAAATGTCAGAAAGGCTAGAAAAAAGGCAGTTCATTTTTGTACTCTTTCCATTCAAAAGGTACCTCCTGCTGGTCAGGCAGATAGCCTATATTGTTGAAGAGAGCGCTTGTGGCACCTAAGTAGAAAACCAAATATGAAATAACTTTTTCATCTCCTGCAGAGACTCAGACTGGTGTACATTTACTGTGTTAGAAAAGCAAATATTTATACAGTCATTTTTAGTATAGATTTTGGATAAAATTCTGTTGTTGTGAAAGTTGCAAAGTTATTTCACCCCCTGATGATGTCAATAGAGAGACGATTCTGCTTACTGTGCCTTTTATATCTGTGTTTAGGAGCTAGATAAACACGACGTAATAGTGTTAGGGACATTATTATACACAGCTAGGAGACAAGAAACTCTCAGGAGCTGAGATTATTTTGCTTTTGCTGGATGGAGAAAACCCGGTGTGTGCCCTGCTAGCTCAAAGCTTGTCTTTAATCATGCATCGGAACACAGAAAGAAACTTCTTCCTGGAATAATTCTCTGGAAACATGGTAAGTGGCACCGGCTATTGCCATTGTTTCCAAAATACAGGACAACGAGTGGGAGAGTGGCTCATCCTTCGGAAGCCCGGTAGCATCCTCTTGGCGTTAGCAGCTCTCCCTTATTACGTTAAGGGTAGAGTTTCTGAGACTCTGGAGCGCTGCCTGGCGTGGTTCCTACTGGGCATCCCTCCACTCTGGGGAAGGTGAAATGCAATCCCCAAGGATGACAGAATTCCTCCAAGCGGATTACAAAAGCTGCTCTGCCTGCTTAGGCCATGAAATGGCTGGAAGCCTTGGAAGGGATGCGAACCAAGGACTAATAAAAGTCTGGCTAAGCTTCACATCTAGGCTGTCAGGCGGGAGGGGACCCTCTGGAACTCATGCTGAGAAGCAGGAAGAGACAGGGGATGACCAGGGTTTTCCCCTCTTTGGTGGAATGACAAGTTGCCAGTGGGTGCTGTCTTTCTTGAAGTCAAAAGAGTTGCAGCCATCTGGCTGAAATACTGTAGGATTTGTGGGTTTTTTCATATTTACTGGCCCCTAGTCATTCTGAAGCATCAACACCGTTTTCTTCTGTTCAGCTACTCATTTCTTATCGAGCTAGGCCTATGTCGGAAATCATGTTCATGCAGATTTTCCTTCCTCTCTGATATCATCATTCAAAGTTCCACTCTGATGAAATGCTAATAACCGAACGGACCTTCCACCGAAGACATGCATTCGTATGCATTTTGAGACATAATTCATAGCACCGCATGACACTACCCTTACCACAAAGATGATTTACTGCCATGGGGAAAAAATGCCAGTGTTTAAAAAATCTTTCCTGACTTCTTGAGAAGTAACTCCAGGCCCTGAAATTCCCTTGCTTCACACTGCACAAAAGGAGTCATTATGTTAATGCCATGACTATGGGTCCGGGTGAGAGGAGAAAAAAGAAAGACAGATTGCTGGAAAAAAGGTCTGTCTAACGTGTAACACCTGCATACGCATGAGTCTCACACCTACTAGCACAGAGGTGGGTGACTGGGAGAGGAGCAAGTATTTGGGCAGTGCAGAGAGAAGCTGGGGAAAAGTTATCTGTGTGCGGTGAGTCCCATGGTAAAGCAAGATACTGATATTGATATTAGTGATTAACGCCCTGTCAGCTCCTCTGCAGATTCCAAGTAATTTAAATGGCACCATTGTAAGGCCACAGACCTGAGGACTTCGCAGAAACAGTGGCGCAACAAGACCCACTGTTCTGTGCCCATCAAGAGTGCTTCTCACAGATATTATTTATTTTGCTGTTTCAACCTTTTCTCTGCTTTTCCACTGTCAACATGAAAAAAGTGAGAAAAAGTAGAGAGAAAGAACTGAAAAAGTGCAAAAACAAAGGAGGGAGGGAAGACGGTAACTGCCTGCACTTCTTGTTTTGTCATTGCTGTTGAAAACAACACCACTTGGCATTACACAGAACCTTTCAGTCACGATGTTATTCACTGTACTTGAAGTCTGCCTCAGTAAAATGTTTCAGATTAAAATGTCAGTGTTATGCTCAACTGGCCCCAGATCTATGGGTTCAGAAGTATTTTTTCATGGGTTCCTGATCTCCACGCTTTCTTCATTCTGCATGGCTGCAAGCCATGCCTCATAAAGGTGAGAATGTGACATGACTGTGCAGACTTAAAACCACAGTTCTTTGTGGTATGCTTTTCAGTTTTGTGTAAGGCCAAACGTATGGCCAAATTCTACTCTAGTCGGTTCCATGGGCTGGCACAACTTGAGTAAGGGAAATCCACAGAATTTGGACTTCAAATTAAAATATACATGTTTTCAAGCACAGTTTGTGTTCACAAAAGCTGTAATTGTATGTTTCATCCATTCAGGCAACTTTAGCAGAAACTTTATATTAAAAGTAGAAGAGTTTCAAACTATTTCAAAGTCCAATCAGAGAATAACATATTATGATGAGTAGCACAGTTAAAAGTGATTTCTGTATTTTAACACCTCATGTAATTATATAGTATTCGATGAAGTCAACTACTGCTCCTTATACTGGAGAGTATTGCTGCAGCTACTATTGCAAGCAAAGTGAGATGTTATCAGAGCTACAGACTAAAAGCTTGAGTTACTCTTTAGTATTTCTGTTGACATATGAACAGCAGCCATCACTGCAAAGAGAAACAAAAGAAAAAGATGCAATATTTTTTAAGTGTATGCAATGAGTTTTTAGAACAGTAACCTGTTACAATTTTGTGATGCTACTTTATTTTATAGCCTTTTAAAATGCTCATTTTATTAGCAACACCTTAAACTTCATCCTTTGTGAATGAATGGAATCAGAATCAGAAAAAATGAGATTTCATATGACACTTTAATTTCACTTTTTATGTTTGAATCTTCATTACTTTTTACTTTTCTAGTTCCTAATCAATTTCCCCAATACTTTCCTCGATTTTGGGAATGTGACATTAAAATAATTTCATATTTAATCAAATTCTAAAGCCCCAGTTAGAACTTAACAACCAGTAAATATATTTTAAATAAAGCATTTATTGCTTAAAGGTAGTTTTTATGTATTTCTTCTGAAATAGATGCTTGCATTTTTATTCTGGTTTTCAGTGCTAATCCTTTGCATAATCACAAAACAATGTCTTTTTAAGATTAATCTGTGGTACGAATTTTAAAGTTGTTGTTTTGATTTGGTTTTGGTTTGTACCTTTTTGAACACTTTTGTTCAAACCAGTTGTCACTGCTCTTTGTCCCAGTGAAAGTATCAAAGGACTGGTAACTGAAAAACAGAAGAAGATAACTACCTTCTCCTCACCTACGTACTGCTCATGTGCACTTTCCTAATTAAACTCAATCCCCTGTGTTCTCTGTGAGAACTCTCTGTTCACGCTGAACCTATCCTCACTACACGCACCAACAGCCCTTGGCTCAGTTCCCTTCACTCCCCCCTGTGCTACCTGAAAATGAGTGCAATTCTCTTGCATCTCTTCACATGCCACATATGTCACTTCACAAACCCCGCTGATCTTCCTTTCTGCTTCTTTTGTCAAGACACAGATTTTCCCACATTTCTTTCCCAGTCCACAGGTTCTTGAGCTTCTCCTTCATCAGAATCACTTCTCTGAAATACCTTGTCACAAAGAGGGGATAATAGGCTTCTCTCTCACTCTGCCTCCAAGCCCCCATTGTCCCCTTCAGCTGTGGTCCCTGAAGCAACATCTGAGCTGGATGTGGAGGTTTGCATGCAGGATGAGCATTTGCTCCCATCCTTCACTAAAAATTGATTTTAGCCCAATGGAGTGGCATCTCAGATTTCTTCTTTCACATCAGCTCCCCTGAGTCCTAGACCTTCTGTGAGGGTAGAATCTCATTTTGAGACTACAGTCCGAGCAACTTTTGCTCTGAGAAGTGAAAGAATCTGACTACCTTCATGTTCATTCTGCCCAGCTCTCATACTGCTCACTTCATAGCACTGCTGAAGAAAAGACGGAGGAACAGACCTGCCAGGAGAAGCTTCTCCACTTTTATCTTCTCTCCATTTTTAGCTGGCCTTCAGTGATGAGAGGTGAATACCTTCCCCCGGCTCAAAGTGGTCACTGCAGAAGATAACGGATGCTGTCCATGGGGAAAAAGGGAGGTTATTTCCTCTAATGGTGCCTATGTTATGTCTATTCTGTAGAAAAAGAGGGCTTTGCTGTGTGAGACCATGTAACAGTCCCTTCAATAAATATATAAATCTGCAAACTTCCTAATCCTTGCACAAGCATTTAGCTATGAGACTTTTACTGCTGCTAATAGGAGTCCTTCAACTAAAGCTCTACTCCTGTCTGTAACAATCTACACAAAAAGTAATGTTCTGTAATACCATTCAATCTCTATTTTTGTGTCATGCCACAGTCTAATGTTCCTCAGTCCATGGCAAATATGCCTTGAGAAAATAGCCTCAGATGGGACAGAATAAGATCCATGATCAAATGAGAATCACTCACTGAAACAGAATTCTTTCTAGTGAGTTCATAAGCCAGACCACAACAATATAAAGTTCAGGGATGGTTTGTGTCAGGTACAGTCTCTAGTTTCAAGATTTGGCTCTAAAAATCCGTGAAGAACTCATTTTATCCACCGAGTGGAAAAAGGGAAGCCAAGATGTTTAAGAGAAAATTGAAGCTACCTGAACTATACCCTTGACTTTATTTATGATCAAGAACACCAGTGGGTGGTTGTAGAGCAAGCCCAAGAATGCACAGAAAAATGAAATGTTCAGCCAAAATCAGAGGAGAACAAATTTACAGGAAAGTAAAGGCACTAATCTGAGATCTTCAGTATCACAGAAGCTGTGTACACAGTAGGGAACATTACAGTGAGCTGAAAAACCAGCCCAGAGAGCAGTTTTTTTGAATTCCAGAGTCTCCACAACTTTCCCTGCTTCATCTGGGGTAGAAGAAGCAAGATGATGTGTACTACGAAGTAACTGATGGAGGATTTCACAGGTCTTTTGCAATTGAACTTCTGAGAGGGAAACAGAGTAACGCAGCTAATCAGTACAGAGAATGTAAAAGACTGTTGTTGGGAGACACACAGGTTTGGTACACATTTCACTGATGGAAGATACAATAGCAGTCTTCAACAGGCTTGCCTAGGAGGAATTCAGCATCCCATTAGCACTGGTAGGTGTGGAGTGACTGTCTGTATCATGTGTCACAGTTGAAGCCACAGAGCTGGGAAGCCCTTTCTACACATTGTCCACTTACACTGGGGCTGCCTATGGCTGGGTAAAACACAGGTTACAAAAAAAAATAATAAATTACAAGAAACTTATACATCAAAAAAATGGATTTTTCTGTACGTTGAAGAGTCTATAAGATGCAACCCATTCTCAGGAGGTAGAGGAAGAGTCTCCACTTTATACCAATTCATGAAACAGCAGACACGGAACTTAGTGCAATAAAATGAAATAAAATTAAACTACAGTAAAAGATAATCAACAATCATTTGTGGAAAATCGATCTTGGCAAACTGATTTGATGAACTTCTAAGCTTGGTTGAGAACACTAATAATTTCAATAGATGCAAGCTTGAATAAGATATTTAACTTACCTCCATAGAATCCTGAGACTTTCTAACATTACTATAGCAAAGGCCTAGATGTAAAAAAATAATAATACTAATCCATAATGAATGGTAAACATTGCATAGGGTAGGTCACAGTTACAAAATAGCAAACCGCATTGCTGTTTTGGTTTGGCCTGGATAAATGCCAGGTGCCCACCAAAACCTGTCTATCACTCCCTGTCCTCAACTGGACAGGGGAGAGGAAGTAGGATGAAAGGCTTGAGGGTCGAGACAAGGACAGGGCGAGATCACTCACCAATTACCATCACGGACAAAAAAATATGAACTTGGGGAGAAAAGGAAAATTTAGTTTATTACCAATTAAATCAGAGCAGGATAAAGAGAAATAAAACCAGATCTTAAAACACGTTCCCCCCACCCCTCCCTTCTTCCTTGGCTCAACTTCACTCCTGTTTCTCTCCCTCCTCCCCCCGAGCAGCGCAGGGGGACAGGGAATGGGGGTTGGGGTCAGTTCATCACTAGTTGTCTCTGCCGCTCCTTCCTCCTCAGGGGGAGGACTCCTCACCCTCTGCCCCTGCTCCAGTGCAAGGTCCCTCTCATGGGAGACAGTTCTCCACAAACTTCTCCAATGTGAGTCCTTCCCACAGGCTGCAGCTCTTCATAAACTGTCCCAGTATGGGTCCTTCTCACGGGGTGCAGCCCTTCAGGAACAGGCTGCTTCAGCGTGGGTCCACACGGGATCACAAGCCCTGCCAGCAAACCTGCTCCGGCGTGGGATCCTCTCTCCATGGATTCACAGGTCCTGGCAGGAGCCTGCTCCATCGCACGCTCCCCACAGGGTCACAGCCTCCTTCAGGCATCCACCTGCTCTGGAGTGGGGTCCCTTCCATGGTCTACAGGTGGATATCTGCTCCACCGTGGACCTGCATGGACTGCAAGGGGTCAGCCTGCCTCACCACGGTCTTCATCATGGGCTACAAGGGAAAACTCTCTGCTTCAGCATCTTGAGAGCCACCTCCTCCTCCTTCTTCACTGACCTTGGTGTGTGCAGAGTTGTTTCTTTCACACTGTCCCACTCCTCTCTCTCAGCTGCTGTTTCACCGCATGTTTTTTCTCTTCTTAAATACGTTGTCACAGAGGTGCTACCACCATCACTGATTGGCTTGGCCTTGGCCAGCGGTGGGTCCGTCTTAGAGCTGGCTGGCACTGGCTTTACCAGACATGGGGGAAGATTCTGGCAGCTTCTCACAGAAGCCACCCGTATAGCCCCCCAGCTACCAAAACCTTGCCACGCAAACGCATAACACTTGCTTAGTTATTCATATAAATAAAAAGTATATTTGGAAATGGCTAAATATGAAATAATGCACACGAGAATAATGCAGATCATACTTAGAGAACAAGCAACTTCTCTGGGAGAAATAATTACTGTGAAGATTGGCCCCATATTGGATCTGCATCCTGGAGCTCTCAGGATGCTATGTCTTCTTTTACAAGGTTAATAAAATCCTTCTTTATGTACGTTGTAACTTCAGAAGCAGAAGAAAATAAGTTGGATTTTTTTTTAACATATCATAGGTATTTCAATATTTGTCCAGTTTAGCTTTCTAAAATTAAGGAAATCCATGGAGAAGTTATAGAGGTTTTAGCGAAAAGCCTGGAAAATGAGGTAGAAAAAATGTATCTTCCTGTGCAAGATTCAAGAGACTTAGTCTACTTACTTTATCAAGAGATAACTTAATCACAGTCCTTAAATACCTACACAGGAACCAGATATTTCATAATAAGATGGCTCTTCAATCGAGCTAACAAAAGTGTAATAAGATCCAATAGCTAGAAATTGAAGCCTGACAAAATTAGGCTAAAAATTAGGTGCATTTTTTTGACAGTGAAGGTAATGAGCCACTAGAACAATGTACCAAAGTCTTCTATGGGTACTTTGAGGAATTTTTCAGTAATGTGACTCTTTTTTTAAGGATTTGCTATATTTCAAAAGGTTTTATTTCAGAAAAGTCAACTAGTCTTTTTTTGAACAGGCAGTCTGCCTGTGTGATCAAACTGTTGCCCACAAATTCTACAGTCTGTAGAACTCATGATAAAGCACTCAGTGCCCAAATATTTGGAAATTTAGAAAAAATTTAGTCTTCCAGGGCTGGCAATGATAGTTGCAGATTGTACTTTCCAACTCAGGTAGTGAAATAATTCAATGTGGAGTTAGTAGCTACCCCAAATCACTTGGTATACAATAAAATATCAAAACCATGCAGGTTTTCATTATCTTAGTGCTATGAGTAGTGGACATACTACAAGAAGAGAAGCAAGGTGAGTAAATACTCCTTTATTGAGTAAAAATGTAGTGTAGAAGTTCAGCTCATGAATATCCATGTGATTTTGGGCTACTATCAGATGTTTCTAACTAAAGGACTCTTCAAAATGATACAGGAGCCCAGGCTGTTAAAAAGCAGCATGTTATGAAGTGTCAAGAGAATTATGTTATTTTGCCTAATGGTAAAATCTGGATTTCTACTGATGAATCCAGGTGAGCTCCAAAATAGCACTTACATGCTCAAAAACACAATCTGAGAAAATTCAGACAATTAAGAGTAATCTCCAAAACCTTTCTACCTAACTGGTACCAGAGCTGAGAGGCTGCAGATACCACACGTTTATTCAAGAAACAGTCATTTAGCATGAGAAATTCTACTAGGTTCAAGAGCACCACCATCCTTGGCTGAAGCATAGCAGCTAGGTAACTGTCCCACCTTTACAGACCATTTTGGTTCAAGAATCTTCTCTGAAGTTTATACTGTGGTTTGCAGGAGTTGTGGTTTAATTGCCTTAAAGCAGAGAATGCATTTCAGGTTACCCACCTCTTAGGTGGCTGCTCTGACAACTAGGCTGTTGTACAACAGCCTATTTATTCTTCCAAAGAATTGAATATGTCTGCCACTTAAAACTGAAGGCTTGACCTGGTTACGAAATTGCAATATGCACACCTGGCATGTGAATCACAACCAAACACAAGCTCCTCATTCTTGGACAAAGACACCAGCTTGAGCACCCCTTGTTTGAGATTTCATATTAGGGAGCTAATTAACATTTCCCATTCATTCCCTCATACCCGCACCTCCTCTACCCTAAATGGATGTGCAGAATATCATGCATCCCAGAGTTAAGTACCGTACTCCTCGTTTGACATAAGGAACCTCTGAATATCATGCATCCCCCATGCCCCACTTAGGCTCTGGCACACAATGATCATATGTGAGGAGATGGGTCAGGGCGTATCAAGGCAAGCTGGCCAGCAAGGACTGCCTTGAGAGAGTTCCACTTGTTGGAACATGTCACAAAGGTGATCTATATCAAAAAAAGTAAAACAAAAGCCTGAAAAAAAAATCTCAAGAAAAAAGCTCAAACACCTATTTTCCATTTCGCTAGGTTATTTTTATTCTGGGTCATCCATTCCCCGTCCAGCTCACCACATCAGGAGTGAGGGGGCTGCCTAATCTGTCCTTCAAACACGGTTGCTGGAAGAGAAATACACAAAACTAATCTGTAAGCAGATCAGTTTATCAGCAGTCTTCCATATATTCAATTCTGGTTTAAAAAACTCCATCACATCAAAAAAATAATGGTGAAGCAGTGTTTGCTAATCATGCCAAGTGAAGAGCAAGATTCTAGCAATAAGTACAAAAATAAGACTAATGTCATACTGATAAAAATACGGAAATCAGGCAAAAAAAGGATATGATTTCTAGGGAATTATGGAAAATTCTGGACGTTCTTATAAATCTATCCTAAGACATAAAAAAAAGAAATAACAACAACTTTAGACTTCCCACAAAGACAGGAAAAATTCACAGCTGAGGGAAAAGGCAAGACTCACGAACAAAGCAAGCCATGAGTTAGCTTTACCTCCTACTTTGGCAGTTCATAGTACCAAATGAGAACTGAGAGGAAAAAAAATTGGAAAAGGTAATAACCAGTCTAGTAAACAGATTTTGTAAAAATTACAGAGGAGGGTAGTCTATCATCTGGGCAGATCACTCACATTGCAAGCATACACTATGTACTTGTTTTGACAAAGAAGCAGTAGAAACTTGTTGCTCCACCAAGGTGAGAATTTTTTGATAGAGACCTTTTCCAAGGGGAAAACTGTAAAGTTTCTATGTAGGAATTGCTTCGAAGAAGCATACAAATGCTTCAACAATATGTACAATGAATTTCAATTATGCACGACTTATTTCAAGGTTTTCTGAACAATTTTGACTTTTCTTCTTGCCATAACTTCCTACTTCTTTGTAACTACAAATACACAAAAGATCAATAGCAAACTAAAACCTTTTTATATGAGCTATGCAGGTTTTTTATTTCATAGAAAATGCAAATATTTTTGTTCGTAACAACGCTTTTCCTTCCTGTGTTCTCTATTCTAGAACAGAGGAATTATTGAGGAGCTGTGGAATTTTTCGTGCAATGGAAAGCTTGCATCCCAGTCAAATGTAGCAGTTACCATGTTTCTATGTTTAGGGGATTTTGAGTGTGCCAGTTTACTAAGCATAAGTGATCCATTTGGGTTTTTGGTGTTCTAATTCGCTGATGTAAAATGTGCATATATTTTTTGCCTTGAATGGATATGGTAAGAACAAGGGAGAAGTCGCACTGAGGTAATTCCACTTACTAAACTGTTGCAGAGGCACCATTGGGTATGTCGGCACCGCACAAGGCAGGGGAATAGAGAGCAATCCAGCCCAGCTCTGAACAACCTGCTGCCCACAACGTGGGGTCCAGGAGCAGTGTCAGTGCCGCACTCTTTATGCGCTAATACAGGGCTGTCTCAGCAGGGCTGATTAGCCCAGGCAGAACAAATTAACGTGGCCATGTTGCTTCTGGTGTTTGAACTAGCTCTGTGGACAGCCCCGTTGTGCCTAGTTCTCTTCAGATTTGTGTGAGCTGTCCAACAATGCCTAAAGCAGCACTGCTAAGAACTGTCATAAGAGATTTCTTCTGCATTTTTAAGGATGCTGGAGAACTCATAGGGAGGCGCATTTATGCTGTGTAGGTCTATTAGTGAAGGCTGAAAAACTGTGTCTTTCACCTGAACTAGAAGTAGGTGAGATGGTCTTGATTGGCGCTAAAAACATCACTCTGCACCAAACAAAAAAGCCTTATTTTCAAAACACAGCACTTACTTACACCTGGAGAGAGCATTATTTGAAAGTGCTTGAGAACCTGAATTATAGGCAACCTCTTTCAGGATCTACAGCCCTCAAATTAGGCCTGTCAGATAAATGTTAAATCTTCACTTTATGCAATACTCAATGGATAAACAGCACGGTAGTCAGAGGACAAGGTTGCCACGCAAAGCATCCCATTTTGGTGAAAATGTCTATTGCTCTGCTCTGTACTAACTGTAATTTCCTAAAGACTGGAATTTTCATGCCAGATAGATCATGTTGTTATAGTCCAGTTGGAAGGAGATAAAGTCCTGAGTTGCCAAGGCTATGTCATCATCCAATTGCTTCACCATCTGCTAATAGCTCAGTGTCGATAACAAACCCAGGTGCATTCCTAAATATAGCAGTGATCTAACAACTTGTGGCCTTGTCTCTTCAACCAGAGTAGACTGAACTGGAACATTTTGCTACAGAACGTCATAAATATGAGTAAGTAACAAAAATAATAGTGATAACAATAACCATGTGGTCTTCTTTCCCAAATAATCCAAACGCAATTTAAAAATGTTGAAAACTATATGCGAGAATTATTTTACTTTCTGGCCTGTGGTAGAATGTGGCTTTTTTAATAGTGTGGAACAGCAATATTGCTGTCTCAAAAAGAGGAAACTTAGAATGATATATACATCTACTGAAGGCTTGAACGTGCAGGAAGAAAGTAACTATGACTCCTCTCACAAACCAAAGAAAGACCAGAATCTGTCACTTAATGGTTGTGAAAAGTGCAACTGCCTCATTTATTTATTTAAATAGAGTCAAGTCTGGAGCTACAGGAGTCAGCCTTCATTTGACACCACAATCAACAAATTACCTTCAATCAACAGCTTCTGGTACATCCAGACCCTTCCTCAGAATAGAGGGGGTACTTCCTACATTCCCGTCACTCGAGAATGTCTTCTTCAGCACCCTCCAGATCCACTGGACACATATAGAGGGGGTCACACACAGAACTTCCCAAAGTGAGGGGATGCAGCTCACTTTGGGAAGAGGGACAATGGCACAGAGCAGCAAGCCTGCCAGATAAATAACCTCTCCTGTCAGCAGTTTCATTAATCATCGTGGGCCCATCCGGAAGCCTGCTGAAGCCAATGGAAACCCTCTTCATGACATCACGGTGTTTTGGGCTTGTGTTACTGAATCACTTTAATGTCTTAAGCTGTTCTTGGAAGAATTTTGACGCTGTTTTATCAGATTATCTGTTTCACTTTTTCTTGGAAAAAATTAAATGTGCCCTTTACTGTGTTCTGTAAGCTTCTTATATGAAATATAATTCAAAATGTTTAATTCTTCAGCAATGGAAATGTGATTATGAACAAACACAAAACAGCTTCTGAGCTTTTTTAAAATAAGAATTATAAGACTTTTATATTTACTTTAAGTTTAGTTCCCAAAATTACACTTACTTTCCTCTAAAAATTGCCATTACTCTTTGGCTATTCTTTTATTGCAAAATTATTCACTCAGTTTCTGGTTAGCAAAGCTTTGGTGGAATGAAATGATCTTTCAGAACAGTGTACCTTTTTGTTTCCAATATTAACTAACCACCCAGGGTGTGATCTTGTTGAAATCGGAGGATTTTCTGTTATACAGGAGTGGAAATATTTAGCTTCTCTCTCCCCTCTCAGAAAACAAACCACATCCTGGAAAAAAAAATGTTTTAGAGAGAATTTATACACGATAAGAAATTCATTCCACAAGTGGAGTAAGACCTTTAGAAGACCTTTATCTACCTCACAGAATAAATTTGATATGCCTTACAAACCATTATGTGAACTCTTCCTCTTGGTGCATGCAGATGCAGCTCTCCCCCCTAAGTGCTAACACCATAATTTCCATTCCAATGATGAAATTGGGTGTGGAGGGGGACAAGTTTATTGTAATACACTCGTATATGATTACATACTAGACTGTAAAAATGTAACATCCATTTAGCTGCTTCTAATAAGCTTTTCAAAACCTAATAAATCTGAGTAGCTTAAAACATCTGTTTGCTCTGGAAGATCATTCAGTAGGGTTGGGCATCCTGCTGGTGGGGCTGCTGAGACTGTTTAAAGAGCCTGGTTGATAGTGGCAGTGCATGTTACAAGAGGGCTATTCTTTAGGAAACTTACGGTTTGCATAGTTTGCAAACACAGGGTATTGAGGAATTGAGTATTAAGTGTGCAAACTGTTTCTTTAGAAGTTTTTTCTGGAAATTTTATTAACAAAGTGTATCAGAGATTCTTGAAAGGCAAGACCCCTTCAGCAACACAAGACAAAAAAATTCACACAGCCTTTCTTTCCTGCTGTGTCTGAACAGGGTTTCTGGCACTTCTGACTCTGAGGCATCTTGCCTCATGCAAAAGGTTCAACAGGGACAGCCCTTAATGTACAATGACATGCATCCCCAGGGATCTTACACTGATGAGCATCGGCCAGAGCAGATACCAGTTGCATTTATTTCACTCCTCTTTCTGTTTTGCTGAAGCCTTCTGCCCTAAAGCAACCTTGAAGTGCCCTCTGCTTTCTGTTACTCCAGTGTGGTGATGAAATACAGGGTGATGCAGGACCTACTAATGCAAACACATTCCAGCAAAGTGATTCCGTAACTAAAATCCTGCACTGGCCAACCACCCGCATTATAAAGCCCCTCTGGAGTCATCTGATGATACAAACCAACTATAGCAGAGCAGACACTGCTGACCATGGAGTTTCCACCCAAAGAACCTACAGCATTTTTCTTCCCTGGCCGTGTTTAAATAGAGAATCCAATGGGGCAGAAACCAGTTTTGTGAACGTAAGGCTGGAAAGTTACATTTTTGTGGAGTTCACGTGTATTCACATGAAGGAACGAAATTAAATAGGCAATTTCTAATTTTGATCTATTTTATGAAATTATGTGTACTATTTACTAGAAAACTTGACAAAAAAAGCACATTTAATGGCAAGGAGGACATTCCTCCAGCTTATTGTTCCATATTTCTTGGTCAAAATCATTGCTGCAAAAGAAGTCAGATCCATAAGTAAGGTTAAATAAAGAGTTCTGTCACATACTTCTATTACAGAGCACTCTTTCTATAGGTTTTTAATAGATTAGGATGATGTTTTGATTATATCACTGAGAGATTTGGGGCCTCCTTGATTTGCAGTGACTTGATGATGTTTAGTTTTTTAAATGGTAGGTCCAAGAAATCTTCATGTGACGTTCAGAGATTTTGGAGTTACAGGACAACTTAGTACATCTGAAGTTGGAAGGTAGTGATTAAGATACATGTAATGAGTTTGGGAAACATTGGTTTGGGTCACAGCGTTACAAAGATTAAATAACGCAATAAATTAACTAATAACAAAAGATGGCAATTATCCCATTTTGCTAGGGATACCAAGACAAAACCTGTAGACATAGGGAAGGGATATATTACCAGGACAATGTACTGGAGGTCTGATAGAGCCTAACTTCACTACTTCTGCGCTGTGGCAGTGGAGGGAGTCCAAGTGGGTTTGGAGGTACTCTAATTTCTACCAGGGCCAAACAAACAAGACAAAAGCCTGCAACTTCCTCTGCATTTCCCTAATTTCCACTATGTCCCAGGGCAAATACTGGTGAGAAGAAACAGAATTTAATCGTTAGGATAATGGTGGAAAGACACTTCATGGATTTGCCTAGCAGAATATGTGCAAATACCTCCCCAAAAATTTGCTGCCAGGTGCTTTTTATCTGGGATCTTGTTGAAGCAGTGACAAGAGAAAGGCAAATGGCTAATAGAGCCAATTAATATTTCAGTCTTTTAAAAATTATACATCCTAAACCAGTTCCACAACATCAGTAGTAAACAGAAAAGAACCCATTTTCAAAGTCAATGAGATGGTAGCAACAATTAAATTTCAATAACGAATATGGTTCATATGATTTTTCTTGCTGGTTTATATTGGTACATACCTTGAATGTATATACTTGAGACATTATCTTTCCTTATAATACTGTGAGCCTGTTGCTTTTCTATACCGAGCAGATCAATAATTACACTGAATAAAGCTTGTAGGAGAAGAGAATCAACCCTCATTTTCAACAGAACTCATAGCTTTAGGCACACTGGCTGCAAGAAATCTGCCTCTCTGACTCTTCAGTTGTAGCCTCTAATACACTCTCTCTGCTGGCATCACGACAATTTTCTGAAGTAGACCCCCTGAGACCTTGGGTCATAAGACTTCTTTCACTTTGTGTGGTCTGTCTTAGATGTGAATTCAGGTTGTTTCTTGGGTGTACCACCTACTTCTCTGGAGGAGCAGTGAGCTACCAGGGCAGCTGAATCACTTCCCACTCCAGTGAAACCCACCAAAATGGCTCCCGCACCACTTGTCCACCTATTTAAGCAATCAGGGAATGTTGTGAGGAACAAGCTTTCTTAGATTATTTCTGTTTGGGAATAAAGTGATAAAGCATTTTTTCCTTGTGGTATTTCCAGTTGGAAATACCATGAGGAAGCATGTTTCTCATTATATTTCCTATTTGTTCAAGTGTGTTCCCATGCCAAGGGAACAGCTGAATCAAAAGGCAGGCAATGCCCCAGAGTTTTGATGCAAGCAAATGGCAAGTGAGAGCAAATTACTTCTCTCTTCTTTAACTTTTTTTTCCCAAAATTGTTGAAAAGTTTTGATGCAAAATGAAAACAGAATTATGGGTTGGGAAGCCTCCACAGAGCCTTACTCATCTTTTCTGACAACAAACTGCTAGCTAATTTATGTAAATAGGAACCCTGTATGCTTTCTGATGTTAGCTAACAAAATTCAGCAAACTGGAGAGCCCAGGCTCCGGTCGAGGATGATTGTAACTTGCTCTGTCCTCATGCATTTGCTGGAAGCCTGAATATGATGCTATGCTATTTCACTTTGTCTTTACTCTCATCTCAACCAAAACTTTTTCCTTGTGTAACCCGTATGTGTAGGGCAAAGCTCTTTTATCTTGCATATTCTGCAAGCGAGATTTTACCACAGGGCAGGGAAGGGAAAGAGAGCCTCTCTTCGCTCCTTGATATTACCCATGATGGATACAGCCTGGGTTCCCTCCTCGTGCTCAATTCCTGCTCTCCCTTCTGGGACCGCAACTCTTTGGCATCATTGTTTCTTTCTTTTAGCTGCTTAGTTCTTAGACAATGAAGCTGACTGCAATGAACTTCTTACTGCTTACCAGGCAGTCCTATGTACACTATTTGAATCCCATTTAAATCTGAGAAAAAAGAATTTACATGAGATGTATGCAGTTCATTGGCCTCTCTTTGTTCAGTTGACCTTTTCTGTGGGTAGTAGCATCAAAGAGCTAAATTCGTAATGACTGACAAGATGGTTCGCGTCACGACACTGCAACCAGAGGAGCCCATTCCTACCCCATTTTTCCTCATCCAACTTCCAAGGCACAGAGCAAGAGGCACTTGCCAGTGTGAAAGGCCAGTGGTCTCAGCCAGGACTGATGATAACAGAGGTAAACATCTATGCAGGAAAAGTAGTGCTTACACATGTGGACAGCCTCAGCGCATTCTTCTCGGCATTTGTGCCTCTGCAGGGATATCACACTGTCTAGCAGAAAAAATGTCATCTTGAACAGCCAAGGAAGCAGGAAGCTGGCATATCATGCACTCTCTAAGCATTAAAGTGTATTTTTTTTTTTCAGGGAAAGACTTCTAACTCAAAAAGTCAAAATTGCTGCCCGCTCTGAGCCTTTGCATCTATAGTTAGTGGGAAGTATGCCTTTTTCACTCCAGGTCATTTCTGGATTAACTCCAAAAAAAAAAAAAAAAAAGGCTTCCACTGCCATAGAAGGGA
>Ga0065711_1006521_pt1 | contig 17115 bp, 12 predicted proteins | sample Hoacrofraction12_FD_59098 | JGI IMG/M metagenome (GOLD analysis project Ga0065711, IMG submission 59098) | Hoatzin crop microbial communities from Cojedes, Venezuela - Epithelial fraction 12 v2 (version 2) | ecosystem: Host-associated > Birds > Digestive system > Esophagus > Crop | place... | reverse complement strand
CGGGGCAAGAGCAAAAGCCAGGAAAGCACATACAGGGAGCCTGGAGTGTTTACAAGCCGTAAGAGAGATGATATCAGCTGTGAAAGGATCTCTGTTCCAAGGCAGGGTTAATTCGCTGTTCATTTTAGCATTTGCAGCTAGGCAAGATTAAAAGCAAGCACGAATGCCTATTATATTTCTATTAAATGAATCTGTTGGGACCTCATGTTCTTGATTAGCTTGTGAAAATGAGTGCTCCACGATGAGTTTTTCTGTTTGCCTAAAGTAAACAGAGAAGGAATTGTAATACATTCAAGAGAGATTCATGCCTGGCTTTCAGAAAGGGAGTTTTAGGTGAAGTGGTAGATGTCTCCCTCACATTTGCCTTTCTTCTCGGCTGTACTTAAGTAAAATGTATCATTTGGCTAAATGGAAGGATTTGTGGGGAGTCAGAACACAGGGTTATATATTGAAACAACACCACTTTTTTCCTTGTTATAACTCCAGAAGAGGGGGGCGGCAGTGGAGGAGCAAACTGCAGTTCCTCTGCATCAAAAGCCGGGTCTGCCTCCGCCGTAGAAGATGCGGGGCCAGACGCTAATCTCGGTATCCCAGGTGCAACATCCAGCGAAGCTGAGCTGCTGAGCTGACAGAACCCCGTGCCGAAGCTGGCCCCCAGGTTCAAGCAGTCGATCAGAGAAGCCCAGAGTACTGGCCAGAGCACAGAGCATCTTGGCCACAGTTGCAGCAGTGGGCCCACAGGCTCTCCTACCCGCCCCAGGCACCCCCTGTGCTGAGCCAACCCCTGGCTGGGTGACAACAGTGCTTTTTAGAGCCACAGGTATCCCTCGGAAGGGTCAGTTTGTTCCCAGTGTAATTCTCCCCAGGCAAAAGCGATGTGACCCGTAAGACCTGATCTTGCTTCCTCTTAAACCCTTGCAAAGTTCCTGTTGGTTTCAGGGGCGGCAGGGGTTGCGTCCTAAGAGGGGGGAAACTAGACAAACACAAAAAGCAATTCCTCAGTGCAGTCACAATTCTTGTGCCAAACAAATGAAACTGTTCCTTCAAGGCCGTGCTTAATTACTGTGCCGCTGGTCAAATCAGGCCTGGTGAACCATCACAGCATACTGAGATGCCCCCGAAGTCAATAGGGCTGCTCAGTGTTGGAGGAGTTCAGGACAAGAGGTGGGAGACAACATGATATAAAATAAGTCATGTATCATTTTGATTGAAAATTGGCTTTATTTTTAGTGCAAGCAATCAATGAACCAATTAACCCCCTTTGTGCTTTTAAAACCGAGCGTTCTTTTAATGCCCAGTTCATTATTCCTCTATTAATATGCATGCAAGGTTTTGCTTTATTATATCACTTCTGTACCTGGCAAAAGCTCAAGTCATCCAAGTTAGTCTTTCATGTGCTTTTTTGGACAAGTTTCAGTTCTTGTTTAAGGAAGTAATAAAAGCGATTTGTCATAGTTTTATTTTTCCTATGCTATTGGAAACAAAATTGGCAGGGTTGTAATCTGTACTCAATTTGTATGTGAAAAAAAAAGTAGACAAATAATGAATATGTACTTCTGCTATCTTTAAAGATTTATTTTAGGAAATTTTAGTGAAAATATGATGTTGGGCCTAGGCTTTGGGGGGGGTGGAACTAGTGTTATTTGTCAAAGATGCTACGTGTTTCACAGAGAGGCAGTGGTTTTCCTTCTATGTTTTTACTTTTTGGGCAATAATGCTATATTAAAAAATGCTTGACAGTAAAGTGAATTTCACAGAAAGTGGCGATTAAGACAGCATCTTTCTCCTAAAGGCTAGTCAGTGTTCCTGCGTTTGTGCTGGGAATTGTCTCCTGGGGGGGGAGAGGGGGAAAAAAATATGAAAGTAAGGAGTGGGGACAGCTGTTTCCTCTAAAAAAATACTTTCCCAATGGTCAAAACTTACCCAGAGTCTAACAGTGCAAGTCAGTTGCTGGCTGAGTGAAAAGCTGAGGTTTTTTTAAACGAAAGAGAAACTGAAACTTGTTTATGCTTTTGAGAATTGGCAAATCCTTGGAGTTTTCTCAGTGCAGTTGAGAGTGAGTACTGTAATAGCCTGTCAGGTGAAATGGGAGCCTTCGGCTCCAAAGTGCTTTCTTTGCTTTAGGGTTCAGCTGCCATTTTCCAGCAAGGTTTGTTCCGGCAAGCGCAGGCTCCTCTGTTTGGGCAGTGCTGGTGCTGGGAGGGTGCTGCCGGGCGGGATCTGGGGGCTGTGGCGTTGGTGCTGAGTCCACGGGCCAGGGCTCTCTCGACAGAGCCGTGCTGCAGCGACTGAATCTCAGCATCCCAGGTCACAGGCATGCACGGCAAGCTTTAAATCCTCAGTACTCGGAGAGATTTGAGAGCATAGTAATGTGTAGTATTACAAATTGTATGCGTTTCTCACAGCTTACTCCTTGGAAGAGGAGATGTTTTGGGTAGTGAGGTACAACTCAGATGTCTGGTTTTTGAGGTTTTTTTGATAGAGAGCTTGATAGGAAACAGGAGGAAGAAAGAGGTATAATTTAGGCAAAAGAAACCCCTGAGTGCTTACGGTAGTTTTGCACATGAAGAAAAGCAGTGACAAAGATTTTGGTTGGTGTAGAAAGCCATTATGCAGTTATGGGATTAGGTTAGGGTATTCGTTTCTCACGTTAAATCCAGATAGGTTGTGTGTCATGCCGTTTGTTGCAGAGCACAGAAAGCAGTGAAGTTATTCTAGTCAATGGGGACATTAAATTTTGCTTGTGAACTTTTCTGTATTTTTGAGAATTGTGTTTTCTTAAGGTTAGCTACCCATAATAAATACTGGGAACTACATAATATAAATTCATTTTTAAAGAGCCAGGCCAGCATGCTGTCTTGGCCAGCCGTCCACCCTTCTCCCGTAGGCACTGCCTCAGGATTTTAATTTCTTTTTCCACGAGTGACTGGAAGCTTTTCTTTCAGGCACATCTTTTTGTTTCCGGAAGGAAAAGGCAGAATTTAGTCTTCTGGAAGCTGATTGTCGAGGAGCCTTACAGTCCAGATAATAGTGGATGTGGGGAGAGAGATGGGATTAACTGAGAAAGGGTAGACTGGAGAGAAAAGGCCAGTGAAAAGCCCACAGCCTCAGCTCTAGCCAGCTGAAATTCCTGAGCCATTGCCTAGAGAAAGGAAAAACCCGTCTGGCACCTACCCAGGTTAGTCAGGGTAGGAAGAGCCATGCTTGGATGCCTTTTAACAAAAGTGGGAAAGAAAAACCAACAGTTCATCCTTCCCCCCCTCCAGTTACACAGAATATTGAGTCAAGGTTTCAGATCGGCATGCTGCTGTATGAGTAAAGGAGGGTTTGATGGCTTGAGGAAATTAAACGCCAGGTTGCTTTCCAGATCATTTGTTTATCGAGATGATCTCCGTGCCACCCACCGCTATGGGATTATATGTAAAGCAAACAAATAACCAAACAAAATGTAAACACCCTGAAAAAAATATTTCATTTCCAGTCCCACACCCAGCTGTGATCCATGGTTTTCCTGCAGTAAAATCATGATCTTCTTCTCTTTGTAATCAAAAAATCTCCTCCTAGTAGTTCTGCTCTGGGAGGATAAATTCGTGACCCCAGTATGCGATGAATTGTAAGGTAGTCCTGGTGCTTGGAAGCTGTTACATAAAAGACACAAAATAAAACATGCTTGTTACTGGATTTCATGCAAACTCACCTATGGCCAGTTATCTTTAATCACTAACAAAAAGAGGCAGAGAAAGCTCTGAAAACACATCTACAACTGAAACATGAAATGCAAAATGTTCTCCTATGAGCAAAAGGCCATTGGGGTGGCTGTGGCTAGGCTGAGAGGAGCCAGAGCTACAGCTGATGCTTCGCTTGAAGTCGTGTCGCTTTGCTCTGCTGTTCTGGCACCAGAGGCAGGGTCAGGAAGCACAGCAGATGCGGGGCGTCCAGACAGAGTGGCAAGGATGCAGGCAGGTTAACCACAGCGTTATGGCACTGGAATGTGGGGAAGATTGCGTACCTGCAAGACTGATTTTAAAAAGCACTGAGAATGTTTGTGATCAGATGAGGCCAGCAGGTTTTGTAGTCGTAGTCAAGTTAAATGTAAATATGCATACTGGTATCCTTTGGAGGCTATGAGAGTTTTGGTTTCAGAAAGCGAGGTTTGGATTCTTTCTTTTAAGGTACCTGATCTGTTTCCTGTGCCCCAGTATCACGCAAAACCGGTCCCTGTTAGTGCTTCAGCATTACAAGGAAACACCCATCAGTCCATTTGTAACTGCAGGGCCCGCAAAGGAGGACTGAATTTGGGGAAGATAGCTCTGCTCATCCCCTCTCTCACTTTTCCCTACTTTTTGTCCCCCATGCTGTCTCCTTATTCTTAGCGGAGGGTAGAGAAAAAGCAGAGGCTCTTCCCTGTTGTAGCTCTCCCTGGCTCTTCCTTCACCCTGCTAGGTGCAAACCAGCGGAGCGAGAGGGAGAGCGCTTCCTTCATCCCGGACCAGGCTTTAGGAGGCACAGAGCTTTCGACCAGAAAGCTGGAGCGGGACTGCTCTGAGGGATGCAGGGCCACATCTGGTCTTTGAGGCACTGACCTTGGAGTCAGGAGGCGATTTCACCGCCCTGGAGAGGCGGGAGGGGAGAGCAGGACAAGTGCTGTGGTAGCCCGTGACATTCCGGGTTGTAGAGCTACTGGTACCCAAGCCTGCCGAGAGTTCTCCACAGCGGTGCCCACCACTGTTTCCGCATCACTCGACATTTGCTGTGTGTCTCTGCTGGTGCTATTTTTTGGTGGTTTAACGACGGATTTCATCAGTTGCTTGCTCAGTTTGCTGCCTCAGTTTGAGACCAACTGATACTACTCCATCAGCTGCACTGTGGCATATGCAGTGATTTGAGCAAGTGGCCGTGCAAAACCCGTAACAGCCAACAGAGAGCCCGCCGTTGGTGTCAGGGACTTTGGATCAGGCACAGAGAGCTGTCAGAACGGCAGTTACAGCTCTGGAACAAAATTAAGAAAAGCAATTGTAGCGGTGAATTGATACTGATGTTCTTAAAACCTCAGTAGTCTTGGCCACATGAAATTCAACCTTTCTTGTGACTGAAATAACAGTGAGGCTTAGGTCATATAGTAGACTAATCGCCTGTAACATTTCATTTTCAAAAACTAGATTGTTCATGAGTTATAGCAGAATATTTTAAAAAGAACCTCCCCTAAACCCCACCAAAAAGCCTGCATTCTGTTTCTTTTCAAGCAAGGGCAACAAACCAGGCAAAATTATCGCAAAGTTCTTTTGGTCCTTAACTGCTGCCAGGCTGAACGAGGGGCTATGTGGTGTTCATCTTACACACACTCCTAAAGACTGTTGAAGTCCACAGATGCTGGGTAAACGCACTGAAAAAATTCAGGGCCCAGCTCAGGGGCAGATTTGCAGCCTGAGGTGGGGTGGGGGGAAGCTTGGGCTGAGCCTCCCTGTCCGCTGCCTGTGAGTCATCTCGTCAGGATAGCGTGGGACCGAACGGGGAGCTGCAGCCTGCCAGCCGCCCCGCGACAGGCTGTCCCCAGGAAAGGACAGGCTCTGTGCCTGTTCACACAGGTCTGTCTACTGGTTTAGAACAAATGCATCCACTGTCTTGCCCAGCGCACGGGCTGCATCCCTCTTGCCCTGCTTTTTAAGCATATGTTTGTCTACTCTGTAATAGCCGTGAAAGCCGTTGCCTGCATTACAGCAACATGGGCTACACCTGGGATGTTTCAATCCTGTTCCTCAGATTGCAGCAGGCCTTCTCGGGGATCTTGAGAGCTCTCCTTGGTCTTTCAGGCTTCTTGTTCCCCTTTCCCCATCCTGCACCAGCCTCCTGCTAAAGAAATCACAGAATCACAGAATCACAGAATGGTAGGGGTTGGAAGGGACCTCTGTGGGTCATCTAGTCCAACCCTCCCTGCTTTTTTTTTCATGACTCACACCATGTTGGACTTGATGATCTTAGAGGTCTTTTCCAACCTTAATGATTCTATGGTTCTATGTTTAGGACTCCACAACCTCTGATCCAAAGCCCATGAAATCAATAGGATCCCTCCCATTAACTTGAAGTGGGCTCTGAATGACACCCTGTATTCGGTAGACAAGAAAAGACGAAGGGCTGCTTCGAGATGTCTTCCCCCTCTCTGACCAAAAATTGCTGTAGGCTAGCTAAGGGCTAATTTGAAGTGTAGCAAACATGACCTTTATTAATAACATTTAAGCTGAAGGCTGCAATCAGAGACCAGCTGCAGGAACTTACAGAAAATAGAACCCTGTCATAGCAAGTCTCAGATAGCAACTCTACTGGAAATAAGACCCAAACCTCACACCTTTTGTACTGGGGGTTAGCGAGTGACCGTGAGCTACAGGATTAAGGAGGGCAAGGGATTCCCCACGCCTCCTGCAGAGGTGGGCAGGGGAGTGCCATTAACCCCCGAGAGCAGCAAGGAGGGCAAGTCTCTGCCAGTTCCCAGCGACACACAAAATGCAAGGTAGAAAATCCCCAGGAGCATGGGGAATGGGGAGAAGGAAGGGAAGGAGATGGGGATAAAAGGAACGAAGGTTCCCCGCGGCCAGAGGTGCGGCTTCCCACGCAAGCAGGCTGGTACCCCCAACAGCTCTACATAATCCCCGCCTTTTCGGTCCAGTGAACCGAGTTAAGGGAGACGATTCCACAAGCTGAAGAGATGGAATAAAAGGTGCGACAGTGAGAGGGGCGGGCGGCACGGGAAGACGGGTGATGGGAAAGCAGTGGATTTGAGAAAGACCACGGCTACCAATGGTGGGTGTTTGGCCTCCCAGAGCCAAGAGCGAGTCGTATCCCCCTTCTTGCAGCACTCGCCTCGGGTGCGCTAGAAATAGCAAGCAACTTTGCCTGAGTGTCTCTAGTTAAACATTTTCCTTCATACCAATACAGGAGCATTATTTTAGGATGTGACACTTGACACTTAGCAAGCAGAAACTTGCCTTTCCTCAGGAGGAGGCATGTTTTCTAGTTTTTGACATCACCGTTATTATATCAGAAGAGAAATAAAAGGCATTTGTTAAAAAGGCAAATAATTAAAATCCCATTACAGCTCCAAATCTGTCATCTTCCTCCCCAGAACAAGCATTAAAATTTTTATTAATAAATGAGCAATTACTGGTGACCTCTGAATAATTTCTCCAACCTTAATTTCTCATCACTGCAATGCTATGTTGTGTTACTCTAATTTTACTTTGTGCTTTTCGCATTTGATGTGTTTACTGAAGTTATAATTTCCATATTAAACAAGTTCTCATTGAAAAATTGCTTTTTCAAAAATGATGTTAAAAAAATACCAGTCTTTTTATTGACTGGGAATTTAAACAAGTAAAAAGTTAAGAAACTGTTAGCTGAAAATGCATTTTTAGTGGGCTACTTTTTGGTAATGATTTCCATAAATTTTAAAGTAAAAAAGACTGAAAAACATTGTCAGCCATCCACCCACCCAAACTTCTATAAAACTGAAAAAAAAAAAGCAGGTTTGTATCCCTTGGAAAGAAAACCAGTTGTGAATGGTGGCTTTGCTTTATGAAACTGGCATTCATAACCGATTTAAATAAAATTCAGACAGTTTTTATGGAACATTAAAGAATAAAGATATGCCTTGTTCCAAAGGAAGTGAAGTGTGGTGAAATAAAATTCATCAGATTTCCTTCCACGTAAATTGGAAATAAAATTTCCAAAGTCATCACCCAGAGCTATAAATATTTTCTCCTTGGGGTCCGTGCAGGAGATGCAGGTGACTCGGTAGGGCCCAGGGGAAGTATCGTGTGGGGCAACCTGGCAGCTACCTTGGAGCAGCCGTCCCTCGCTCCGCACCTCGCCGTGGCCGTACCTGGAGCACCAGGGTCAGGCCAGAAAACTGGCTTTAGTCCCCTGGTGCTCAGGTCCTTCTGCACCTCTGAGCCTGGCTCTTGCTCGTGGAGGATTTTAATGACAACAGGTTTTGTCAGGTCTGAAAAGTTGCCTCTGTGTGTGACTCTCTGTAATGGTGCGGTTGGCCTATGTCTCATATTGCTGCACGTGTTGCCCTCCGCATTAAAAAGGGAAAGAGTTCAAAGGCTTTGACCCCTTCAAGAGCCAATATACAGCGGTAATAGAGTGGGATTTTGAAAATCAGGAGCCCATCCTCTTTGTATTTCTCAGAGTAAAGATCCAGCCCGTGGCAAGGAGGGTTGAGAAGAGCCTGGCCGCCATTCAGCGGGGAGGCTTGGGGGTGTGCTGGGATATTGACCATGTGGCCTCCTCTCTTTGGGAATCCCCAGGACTGTGCAGGGCTTCCCGGAATGACGTCCCAAGAGGGCAAATTAATGCCATGCAGTTATTTGAAGGCACACTGAAGAAGATCTCTCTGCAAGGAGCACGCGTCTCACTGCTCACTGCTGTCTGTAAGAGACACCATATTTACATCTCAGCAGTGACTTGTACTATATTGCTTTCGAGATGGGAAGAAAAATACCAAAATATAAATCCTGCATTTTATTATAGAAGTTAATACCAATAATTACTTAAAATTTAATGAATTTCAGTTTTCACTTAATTGCTTTTGAGTAGTTCACTTAACTTATTAAAAAGAAGCAAGGACATATTCATTTAATGAGCAGCAGCAGCCTTGGCCTAGCATCTGCCTACATTCTCTTTTCAATTAATCAATTATAGTCCAATGGTGTGTAATTACACATTAAGAAAGTTATTGGATATCGCAGCATGGCTGTCCCAGGGGGCTCATGAATACACTAATATAACACACCTGTAATGACCTGTTCTCAGATCTGCAAATTGCTCCCATTTCTCTCTCTCTCTCTCATTGCTAAATGAAGATGAGAGCAATTACCATTAACTTTTTGAGTCACATCTAGTCAATGAGAGAGAAAAAAGATCCCTACCAGCATTCATAATAAATCTGCCTGTTGGTATCGAGTATTTTAAGTGCACCAGCCATCGAGCTGGAAGGCAGGAAACGCACATAGGGATCGCACTGGGTTGTGGGGATCCCGGGGCCAGTCTGGCCTGAGCGGACACTTCACCTGTAGACGAGAGAAACAGGCCAGCAGGAAAACCTCAGCAGATCACACCCAGGTGTAATTTGCCTGGGTTGGTTCATATCAAACCAAACTCTGGAACTGATCCCTATGCAGTGGCCCCGAGTCTTTGCATAGCAACTAAGCCGTGTTGCTGTTGTGTTGGGGTTTTTTTTGAACGCTAGAAAGAACAAAATTTACTATGTAATGGCAGAAAGGCTTTGGCTGTGCGAGAGGATACAGTCACCAATGCTCTCTTATTAATGCATAACAAATGAAACGAAGGAGAGACTCTCAATCTGCATAATGAAGTCTGACAGATTCTAAATTGGTGATTTAGTCAACTAAAGGGTCCAAAAATGCTCCGTGGAAGTGAGCTTTCGATGGCTCCGTAAGTCAAACGGGGGATGATATCTGTCAACATTTTTATAAATGTTGTCTTGCACAGTGTGATTTTGATGTGCTGTTGTCTCTCTCTCTCTGGGAAGAAGCGTCTGTTTTCCTACATGAAGTTTTCTTGTTCATGCTTTCATTTGCAGACTGGGGTCTCTCAGATGGGTGTACATGCAGATCAACACGCAGCAATATCTTGAGCACAGCTGTTCTTTATAAGCAGGGTCCATTTTGCTCATGGTAATCTGAATTATTTCCATGCTGTATGCCTTGCGTCAAACTAGCATTGACAACTTCAGTGAAGCCTTCATCATGCCAGACGTTACTTCTCTTTTTAAGGACTGTGCATGTCTCCTTGTGGTTGATGTCCCTCGGGGTAACACTCCTGTGGGATTCAGGTGGTCAAATGTTGCTCTCAGTTGCACTGACAGTGAGGCGATGGATGTTTCAGTCTGAGCTTCAGCTGGGTCCGCATTTCACTCTGGGTTTCACCTGTGCCACGTTTCTTCCCAGTTCCGCAGCACTCTGAGGTTTAGGACGCTGTTCGGTTCACATGCCTAGCTGCAGCATCTTAGTATTTGACATCTGGGCTGGACTCTCTCTAGGTCCCGCTGACAGTTAACAGAGGAAGGCAAGCAATTCTAGAGTGTGATTTACTCAAAAAGATTAGGTGCTGATTTAGGATTGGGTAAACCACCTTTAGATGTGCCTGTATCTGTTCATTAACTAGATAAGTACCTTCCATATGACACCCACATTTTCGACAGCTACAGTCGTCAGTTGAACTGCTGATTTCTGCATGTGTCTGACTTCAGGCTTGCACGTAGAGCCATTCAGTTCAAGCAGAGGGACTAATGGTATGCTTGAAGTTAGGTATCTGCTAACTTTGTGTTTAGATATCTGGTCTCCACCTTTGAGATGGGGGTGCTGTTATTTAATTGCCTTTGCATGCAATTTGAGATTGAGATTGAAATGTTAGGATTGCAAAGTGATATCTATTATTTAATGTTGTGTTATGCTCTAGATAGCTAACAACAGCACCCTTGGTATTTGCAGAGAAGTTCATTTATTTTGCATTATTATCTGACACAATAGGAGAAAACAGGTTCTGAGGTTTTCTTTTAGGTATTTAAAAACAATTTGACTACCCAGGCAGTGCATAGTAACTGAAGCAAGCAGAGCAGTGAGTGTGAATCCCACAAAGTGATTCATAGTGTGCATGTGTACAGCGTTCTCAAATTCTGCTCAATGCACAGCCTTGTTTATGTTCAGGACCAAAATTCAATTCTGTGCTTTTGCTTTTTTTTTTTTTTTTTGATCAGTGCCTGAATGATCAATTAAACATGTTTTAAGCAGAGAAAGGAATACAATTGTAGTCTAGAGCTTTAATACACAATACAATATTCAGTTCTACAGGGTAGTTAAATATTGGTCCTAAAATACCTGTCAGTTGGCTCTTAAGCTGTGTAGTTTTTGTGTGTCTGATGGGGAGGAGGGTGGTATTTCATTCAGCTGCAAAAATGTGTTTCTAGCTGCAAAAATGTGTTTCTAGCTGTATTCTCCACGAGATGCTGTAACTCTTTGCATGTCACTTTCCTAATTGAGCAATAAACTCTGTATTGTACTAATACTTTTTATTATGAGGAATAAACATGGTTCTTCTAGACAGGCAGAGGAATAATTGACCACCTGTGGCCAGTCCTGAATGAGCATTACTGCACATGCCACTGAAAGTAATGTCTCCTTAGTGAAAAGGGGAAACAGTCGTTTTCTGAGAGATTTTTTTGTGGTTAGGCAGCTAACACACCCGATACATTTCCACTTTCTAACAACATGGACTCCCGACTGCCAAGGGAAGAAGCGCTTGGTGCTCACTCAGTTACTGACCCTCTCACTGTCTTTGGGATTCAAACAGCCGCTTCATTTGTTAAACACATTAAGCAAAGGGCCAGATTCTGGCTCGAGCCAGGGGTGCCTTTACATCACTCTGGCAATAGAAGGAAGTCTCAAAAGGTGGTGTGCATGTGATGTACTCCCGTGGCCCCTTTCTGCTGCCAGAGCAGTGCAAAGGAGTCTCAAAGTGGATGAGAATCTGTCCCCAGCGTAGCTTTATGTAATGCCGGAAGATAGCGCTAGGATGTTGTGCTGCTGTATTGTGTTACAGCTGGCCCGGCACCCAGTCGTGAGGGCTGAAGGATGCTGGAAACAAAAATATTAAACAGCTAAGAGATGGACTCAGTAGAGAGATATGGTAAATGCTTCTCTTATCAGTTACTTTTCACTTTGTATTAATAAATCTCTGGGACCATATCTCATGTAAACTGCCAGATCCTTCAGGATCCAGTCTCTTCTTTAAACTGGAAGCAGGGAATGCCATGAGCAAAGCACACCAGCGGGAATCCCAGGTGCGCACGCTCCCATAGCACGTGATGCCTATGCCAGAGCACGTGCCCGGGGAGGAACGGTGTCCTTGGTAGGTGTGCACACACCCTTACAGCACAGGGCTTGTGCAGGGCCTGGAAAATGTGCCCAGTCTTATCTTATGCATATCCTATTTCTTCCTTTCCAAGACATCGCAGGGGGCTGTGTTGAGCAAGGGCTTTTCTCCCCAGCGGGTGCGCCTGGTGTGTTGCCACAGGGCTCTGGGCAACACCTTCCTCTTAGTCACCACACCATGTTCATTTAATGAGGGGTTATAACTGATGTGCTTGCACATCCAGTTATAGGTCTCTTCTTCCTCCAGCCATAAACTAGGGCTGAAAGTAGTAGTGAGGCGTGGCCAAGGCCTGGATGAGTGCAAGCTGTCCAAAGTTCAAACCAGATTAGCTCAAGATCACTGCGACTGGTGAAAGGAAATAACCAGAGGGCCTGGCTGCTGGCATACCCCCCACATAAATGAATGCATTTGCCCACATTCGTTATCAAAACCCTTCCTTGGGGACCTTGTTGAAATCTCAGCTGCCCTAAGTCACCACACAGCAGCAGTGACAGAAGTGGTGGCTTCTTTCTTCCAGGAGGAAAGACTTTTTCTCTCCAATGCCGCCCTGGTGAGATATGTCCCTTTGCTGTCCCCAAGCTCCTGTCCCTCTGTGGCCACCTCTGCGCTCGGCCAGGAGGTGGGGACCAACCGGACCACAGCAGCCTGCTTGGGTGAGCTGCAGTGCCTTGCATACTTCGAGAGCAGGCTGTGCTTGCCTGCATGGAATTTACTATAAACCCACCGCTGTTTCCCTGCAGCTCGGCTGAGTCAATGTGAGTGCTGGGAGGAGCCATCATCTAGACAACTTTGGCCCAATTTTCCACCCATGCTGTTACAAAAATCTGCTGAAAGCAAATCTGATTAACATAGCAGAGAAAATAGCTCTGCTGTAAAACATTGAGGATTGCCCCTAGTGCAGGTACGTTGCGAGAAGTGGAAATACCTTTTTGAATTTTTGCGTACTGATGGGCACTGCAGCTCATGGTCTGTGCTGGCCGTCTGCGGGTTCGTAGGTGCTGAGCTAGCAAAATATTGCTTGCCCTGTGGAATCTCCCTTTCATTTTCAGAGCCACTTTTTGAATGTCAGAGTGGCAGCACATCGATACCGCAGTGCCCTGCCACAGCAGGAGTGTCGTGGAGGTACCGCATCCCTGGTGTGCAAAACCCTGGTCGTGCACCAAAATCCATCCGGGTGAATGTGAGCACCCATGCCAGAGGTATAAGCTGCTGCAGGCGTGGGGACCCCCCAGTGCCCATAGGGCTAGGAAACCGCAAAGAGGGCAAATCCAAAATAGCCTGGACCTTGTTGACCCTCCGGGAACTCTGCATAGCTCTGTCTTAGAAGAGGGATTTGGAGAGTGCCCAGATTGCGGCACTCAGAGGGAATTAGAAGTGTTCAGATTTCACATTGTGTGTTTTCTCACTGCTGCTTGTTTCCTGGGTGGGATTTTCTCCTTTTCATAGCTGTAAACACAGCGCCCGGGTGAGCTCTGGGAACAGCCTGACTCAGAGCAGGTCACCCTGAATTCGAGAGAAGTAGAAAGCTAGAAATGGAGAAGATCTATCAGTTCCTCCAGCCGGTACTTTGATTCAAAAGCACATCTGTAACGCGCTGTAGGCTGTGAGAGAGAAGAGAAAATCGCTCACTTTTCCGTAAATGGAGGAGCAGTGTGTATCACGATCTGGTCTGAGAAACCACTCCGCAGCCTCGACAGCGTGTGCTCCCTTTCAGACAACCTCATGCTCGAGTGAAGGCGTTGGGGCCATTTGAAGCTGTGCCCGGCACCCCTGCCTGTAAGCATGATAGAGAAAGAGAGCAAGTGAGAGAAGAGAGAGAAAAGGGCACAGGCTTTTGGTGAGGACAGGGAATCAATTTCAGGTGTTTGTGGCACCATGCGAACCTTGCGTGGTTATTATCTTCCTGAGCGTGACATACCCTGGAGGCTGGAGGAAACAGTAACGGGTGGAGATGGGGTGGAGGGAGTGAAAACTACCTGCAGACCTGGCATCTGAAAAAATCCAGAGACAACGCGACTATTTTTAGCAAAAGTGCAAACAGTGATAGATGCCACGGGGCTGCTGTCACTAAAATTTGGCTATAAGCAACATATTCATATTTAAACAAGTCAGCTTTGCACACTGAAATGAGCAAACACTGTCTCTGTGCTTGTTTGTTTGTTGTGCAGAAGCCATCAGCTTCGCTCCTTATCCCTGCACCGTGGTGGTGATGCGGAGCCAGGATGATGGACCGGCTGTCTATCTAGCTTATCTGCAAGGCCACAAAAGATTTGTATCTTATGCGGCGTGATAGGCTGTTCTCATGCAACAGTGGAAAATAGGAATTTGGGGCTGCCCTTGCAAAAGTACCATCTCCTGCACAACATTGCCATTCTGGTAAGCTCACTTGGCACAGTTTGTACAGCTAAGCACATCCACTGTGAAACCTAACACTGGGATGCACATGAATAAAATCACACAAAATCCGGAGAGGAGCAAGCATCAGAGAAGCTTTTGAACGCAGGGGGCAAACCAGCAAGGATGGAGTTCCTGCAGTTTCTCTCCTGCTTAGAGGGGGCCTGTGTCACCTCTGGTCAAAGACCCCCAGCTTACACCAGCATTATACCTGGCCAATTATCTTATTTAGGTATCTCGTATATATTTAGGTCTTGAAAAGGTCAACAGCAGAGCACGGCTTGGCAGGGTTTTTTGAAGCTATATAGGACTGGAAGCTTTGCTTCTAGCATCATTAGAAAATAATTGCTTGTGAATGTCCAGGGATTTAAATCTACATGTTGGAGCTCTGAAAAGGAGGGCAGGAAGGTTTAAAACATTATTGAAACAGCTGCTGCTAACATTACACTCGCTGCAGACGCCGAGCGGGGAGCGAGTGGAGCGCAGCGGGGGGAAGGACGGCTGCGCCTCGCCTGCCTCGGTACCCTTGTTCTGGGAGCCTGTCTCCTCGGGCTGCTCCTCCTGTGACTGTCCCCCTCACGAACACGCTTCTCCGTCCAGAATTCACGGGAGCTGGTGCATGTTTATTGGAAGCAGCAGCAAGGCAGGGATTGTGCTGGTGGCACTCCAGCTGAGCTGTTTTCACCCAAGTGCATCTGCTGTTCTTCCCTTTCAAATGATTTTTGTCCTTTGGTTTTGGTTTTCTGCTCCTTGCAACTTTTTCCCTGGGTGTCTCTTCCCCTGCTGAATATCTCTCTTCCTCCATTACTATATTTCCTTTCTCTCAGTTTAACTATCTTCTTCCCCAGGTCCATAATAAACCATATCACTTACATTTTATGGCCCCACTTGTTTCCAAAGTTCCTGTAGTCTTTGGCTCCTCGGTGCTGTTAGCTGTAGAAAGTCCCCTTTCCTAAATGTTGTAACGCCGAGATATTACTAACTGGGATGTTTACCGCCTGAAAACCTGTCAGTTACCTGCCGCTGCTCACAGCTTGATTCCTCAGCATGACCAGACTGGGTGGCTTGTCACTCTGAACATGAGCCCTGAGTTCCTCACAAGGAAGACTGCCTCGACACCTGGTGTTAGACCAGTCCTTAATGAGGCGTCTGCTCACTCCTCAGCTCTGTTACAGATATTCCCCACGACCCCGGCCAAGTCATTGTATCTCTTTTTGTCTCTGCTCCCCATTCAGAAAATGGGCATAATTGCACTTCTGAAGCTCATGTGGAAATGCGACGATTAATTCCTCCTGCTTGCTTTGCCTTTACCTCATCCCTTTTGTCTGCACGATTGTCACCTGGGGTAAAGTGCCACCGAGTCGGGGTAGCCATGGTCGGTCCAAAGCTGATGCTCCAAGCAGCTGGCCCTGTCGCTCGCCGTATCCCAATAACATTGACAGCAGAGGGCCAGCTGTGTTACTGTTTGCATAGCAGTCCTCTGTGCTTTGAGGAGCTTCCTCTGCTGTCAGTAGCGAACAGAGGAGCTTCCAAGGCAGGGTGCGCAGGAGCGTGCAGTGGTTGTTGCAGGACAAAGGGGTAAAATGGCTTCCTTTGAGGGCTTGCTCCCTGGGGTCGTTAGCAGAAAATGTGGGGCCTTGGAAGTACCAGAAGGAGAGGGAGGGAAGCAAGGCAGTCGCTCCAGTTGTAAAACCCATCTCCGGTTTTCATCCCTGTTGTCCATCCTCTTTCCCTCACCCTCCCCGCTTTACTTCTGTGACATTAATGAAATGAAGGAATGCAAGGTAAAGGCATCCTTAAGGCTGTCATGGTTGCCAGGTAATGCTAATAGCACTTTCTCTCTCACATACCTGCTTCTGAACGCTGATGTCATTTAATTATTGTGATGTTGCAAATGAAGGTGCCCACACACAAATTCAATATGGTTGTAATTATTAGAGGTGGAATGCCAATTAAGCACACACCAAAAGCAAGTGGTATATTTTTGATTTGTCATCTGATTTATTATCATTTACCTCGCGCACCTCGGACAGCACCGCCTGAGTCAGGAGTAGAGAATCAGCCCTTTGTACATAAAGCTTGCTCTTAAATCTACACTTCGCAAGAAAACAGCAACTGGCATAAAACATTTGTTTTTAAAATACAACTGGGAGTATAGTTTTGAAGCATTCTCCATCTCAGGTAAGGAACACAAGGGAAGTTTGACTTTTGGTAGGCAGATGCACATCTCCAAAAAAAAGCACTGACCACAGTACCATTCGCGTTCATAACGTATGTCAAAAAGACTTCAGTGAAAATCCAAATTATGCAGGGAAGAAAATCCGGATTGCAACCCGTTTAAATGTGTTGGCCAAGTCATCTAAGAAGATCTGCAGGCTTGGGCTTCAGCAGCTAAGGGCACATTGTCTGCCTACTAGCTAATTACCAGGGTTTTCAATTTTTAGGTATCTCTTAGCATTGCATTTTTCAATTCTAGTCAGTCAGTGTTGCCTTTTGGGGTGAGGAGCACAATGCTGGTGGAGCATCCCGCCTTGCTGGGCAGCCTGGGCACATTTATAAAGTTCTCCTGCTCTCCCAACCTGGAAAGAAGCCTTCTTTGAATACTGCGCACTGCTCACCATGCAAGCAGCTCATTATCCCAGGCATTTCAAGACTAATTTATAGCACATTTGGCTAATTTGCATAAGCCATGCAGTACACAGAAGATGTCTCCACAATAAAGTAATATGCCAAAATCGGGATTTATGTGAAAACATGCATACTGGGGGGGGG
>Ga0065711_1006520_pt1 | contig 17116 bp, 14 predicted proteins | sample Hoacrofraction12_FD_59098 | JGI IMG/M metagenome (GOLD analysis project Ga0065711, IMG submission 59098) | Hoatzin crop microbial communities from Cojedes, Venezuela - Epithelial fraction 12 v2 (version 2) | ecosystem: Host-associated > Birds > Digestive system > Esophagus > Crop | place... | reverse complement strand
CATCCAACCCGTACCATTCTGTGATTCTGTGATTCTGTGATATGTATGTGTCTGAGTGTGTATTGCTTTTGAGCGTGTATTTAATGAGCTGACTTTTAATTCCTGATTGATCTGGAAATGGATACTTGCCAACATGGCAAAGATCCCAACTCCATCCAGAGACAGTGTGCCAACTCCATGCTTCTGAATACGGTTTTAAAACCAGTTGCTTAAAATCTGCAGCACTGACAGTAATGTTTACCAAAAGTTCCTTGTGAGCAATGTGTGTGTAAGAGGTATGGATCATCAGTTAGTACAGGCAAGTGTTATCTGCAAATAAGGTGTGAGCAATAAAATTCTGTTCTAACTTGAGGCAAGTGTAAGACTTCTGATAGTATTGTCTTTATTTGGGGAGATATCTAAGGCTTTGCTTCACTGAAACATACCTCTAAATTTGGCATAAGCTATTTTAGAAAATATTCAGCATTCTTCATTTTAATTGCTCCTATTTTTCTCATCCATCTGTAAAGTTGGATTTCCACTGTTGCCATGAGTCACAGTAACTAAAGGAAACCAACTGTTCAGCTACTGCAAAGCAGGAAGCGAAACAGTATTTTAAAAACAAAAAGTAGACATTAGTAAGGTCTAATACCTAGTATCAATGGCTTTTGACATAAGCAAGAGTACTTTATGCAAACCTTATGTTGCCTGTGGTCAATATACAGTCATCAACATTGAAAATTAAAATGCTGTGATCTATTTCATGACTTTGTAATCTTTCAGTAACTGCAGAAATGAAAATATCCTATGTCATTACTGTATTGCTGTATGATGTATGACACTAATCATGTAATTAAAGCACTATGAACTGCTCTCAGGATTTCTGAATTCTTACGGGCTGCCTAATAAGGCAAACTGGCGAATTGCTGAGCTGTAGCCTGCAAATTTAGGACCTTGATGCAATATTGGCAGTCTTTCTTTTATTTTTTTCCTTCTTTTTTTTTTCTTTTTTTTAATCCTGTTGCATGGTTGCAGCTAAAAATACTGTTTATTTCACACCAGGAAGAGACATGCAGTGTTCCAATATTTGGGGTCATGTTCTTACACTGTCATGATGTTTACAGGATAGTTGGCCCTGAATAACAACTTTCTCATCACTGTTCACTGGAGTAGAAAATTTAAACAGTAGCCTAGTCTTTGTATGAGCCATGGTACAACAGTTATTGAAAGCGTGGACATAAAGACCTCCATATATTACTCAGCTAGTATTTCATGAGCATATAATCTCTGATACAAAATGTGCTTTCTTTTTGGTTGACAAAAATACTTGTGAGAGAGGGGGGGATTATTACAGAATCCTCCCTGGACATTTCAGCCAGCTGCGCACAAAATGAAACCAGCTTAAAGACATAAACAGGCAGGCAACAAGCTGATCCAGAGTCCTTGGTCTCTGAGGGGGTGAAATAAACAATGTCAAACTTGTGTAATTTCACCAATCAACCCATTTAAAAACAAAGTCTATGCTTTATCTAATAATTCCTCTATCTCACTCTATTTAAGTGCAGCCACGTTCTTATCACCTAGCATCTGTACATATTGTCTTGTTAACAATAGCTTCTTTTTTCATCTAAGTTCTTAAGTCTTCCGTTTTTCCCCCCTCCCCTCTTTTGAAAGTGGGTGGCTGCTATGGTAACTCTGAATTCCCTTCCTGCTGAAAGTACAGTCTTTTTCAAACAATTGTATGGCTAATATTTAGACCTCTCTGTAATGTTTGCCTCCCATTACTTTCTCTCAGTACCTATCAAGAAAGACTTAGCAATGGAAATGTTGAATGGCAGCACTATGGTTAGGCATTTTCTCTACCCTGTTCCAAACACAGACACTTTCAAGGGTGCATAACCTGTCTTCTTCAGACTTTTAGGTTTATTTTTCCCAGCATACCAGAGCCTTCAAAATTAACTACTGTAAATCTATCCCAAAATCTGTAACCAAGCTGGCTGCTACCTGGATTTCTCCTTAGGTGTCTTCCCAGCTGTCTTAGATCTTTTGTTTTTGCTGGAGTTGGGTTAATAAATTGACTGCGTCTGCTTTCACTTCTTAGCAGCATTGCAATTCACCCTTTCTCAGCTGGAAAACATCTGCTAACATAGGTATTAAGGCAGACCTGCAAGTTTATTAAATAGAATACAATTGTATAAGCCACATTTTGCCATGTGTAAACTGACACAATCTGGACAATTAGAGGTATATTTTGAAGCAGCAAAGTGTGCACATACTTGTTTTTTTTCACAAATGATACACAGAATCAAGAAGTCGTGAGTTTTTTGGTAGGATTTCAAAGTGGTATATGAAGGTTTAGTCAGTCTATTCCCATGGTTTTAAATACGAGACTTGTGGCTAACATTTGTTGGATTTGCAGTGATAGAGGAGCAGGTTTAATGTCTTGATAATTGTCATAGCCCTTAGGTTTGTAGGCTGCTTTTGTTGCTTTGTACTGCGAACCCTTGGCCTCACTTATGGCCTCAGGCAGGGCTAGCAGGAAAGGCTGACAATTTTTTCCTCTCTGCCTAGGTTTTGTTGGGCCCATGATCACCTTTTCTGCAAGGTTCTTGCTCTTGACGCTCTGCTATATCGCCTTTGCTGTTTACTGGGTTTATAAGTCACTGGGAAAAGACAGCAAGGCAGTCTGGGTCACACTACTGGCAACTGGTGACATTCTGCTCACTGTCTCTGCTTCTTCCAGTCTTTAGGTGTAGGCCTCGTCTCACCTCTCCTTTGTCTTGTTTGGCTTCTGCTCAATAGGCAACTGGTGGAGGCAAGACAGGCCTCTTTTTGATAGGCTTTAGGGAGTGTTCAGGAAGAAAAAGAGTAGCAAAGTCACCTTACTGAGTCAGCTTTGGTGTCCATTTTTTGTTAGGAAATTGGAGAACTGAAGGATTCTTTTGGCTGCTTTTCAGGGGCAGTGTTAGGAAAGTGGAATTTCTGTTTTGGTGTCTGGTGCTGCAAGTAAAAGTATCCCTTAATACTGATTGTGCAGCATATATCATGGGCTTCATATTTTGGGTATATTAGTTACTTTCAGGCTGGATAGTGAAATAACATTAAAATTTCATCCAGGGTTTTATCTAAAGACCTCTAGATATTTGTCAGTCAGTTCTTCATTACAATTCAGTTGTTCAAGATAACCTCTGTAGACTGAATCAGCTTTAATTAATATTTGGATGTATCTTACAGTCCTGATTACATTGAAGGATACCTCTTTCCTTCTGCAGCTCATAGTGGGAAACTTAATAGTAAGGTCCAGAATATCTAGAGCTTTCTCTTCCTTTTGCCAACCCAGACCCCTGGCTTTGAAAGCTAGTTTTTGTCTAGGGTCATCAATATTTACTGCAAAGCTTACGGAGAAAGCTGGAGGAGGCTTCAAAAGCACTAATCTTCCATGGGTAGTTGCAGAAAGGCCCAGATGATTTGAGAATATGACTGTGGTTTGATCTAGAAATAATTTCACCCAATAATTATTGATGAAGTGGAAGAGCTTTTAGGTTATCAAACAAGAATCTAACTAAACATTGAACCTTTTTATAGACTGCCATCCACTATAGCCCACTACTTTTTCAGCTTTTTGATCTCTGAGTATCTCTTGTCTTGTAGGTATGATGAATAGTCAAAGTTGTGCATTCCTCAGGTGGGACATCTATAGCATTACTTATATTACTTGAATAGTTCAAGATTCTTTCTTTAATGATGACACATTGTAAAAACAAAACAAAACATGAGATAGTTTATATTTTGAGCATTGCCTGGGATAGGTGCCTGTACAATGATTCCTTCCTCTTTCTACTTGTTGCTTCATGAGTCATTATTGTCTGCCCACTAACAGACTGGTCTCTCTCTTTGTTAGTTCCCCAGGCCATCTGCTTCAGGGAGGACTGAAACAGCAAGTGCAGAGGGGATCTTCCTACCCACATCCCTGGGCCTCAGGCTAATGAAAACAGTTAAAAAAATTAAACTACCTCCTGGCTGGTGCACCCAGGCTGATGACTGTCTCCACTCTAACTAAAATGTGACTCTGAGACCTGTTACGTGTGTGTTTCTGTGCATAGATCTTTGTTGGCTGAACATAAAGATAGCTGAAAGAAGATGACTAGGAAGAGTTTGCAGCATAAACCAGGAAGCCACTTTGTCCAGCACTTGAAATACAACTCCTGTTCTTCTCTTATGTGTTTTGAAATTATTCTAGCTTGCACTAGACTTAGAACATATTTCACGAGTCAGACTTGCAACATTACACTTTTGAAAGCTTTCCCAGTACAAGCTAAGTGCCAATGCTATGNTTATTCCCTGTGTTATGACCTGAGACGGTCATGTCGGAAACCTCACAGGTAACTTTGTCTTCGGGTGGTGTTGGTGATGATTCTGACTCTTTCAAATACATATTTTCTTTCAATTTAAGATGTTCTCTGAAGGCTTCACTTTCAGCATCTTGAAGCCTGAAGGTCAAATGTTTGTGTTTTCCTGAAAATCTAGTAAATATTGGTATATAGGATGATCAGATAACATCCACCTTCTTACATGACTCTCTGCCAGTGTCTGCTTGCTGATATCACCTTTATATCTTTTCATATTAAAACCTTATTTCAGGAAAAAGGAAAAGCAATAGCAGAAGTTCTTCAAGAGAAGATTCACCGCTGATCTGATGTTGCAGGAGAATGTGCAGCCTGCAAAATTAGTCCTAACTACTGTATCAATCCTTAACCTTACATACAAAATCAGTGCTGTTGGTCTTGCTGTTGACTAATTTAAATGAATTCTTTAATCATATTGCTCCTCTCCCAATTTCTGTTCTTAAAAGGAGCTGAGATGGACTTGTTCAGTAGCTTCTTTAGCAATGTAAAAATTTGTATTGTCATTCATTCTCACTAATGTTTTAGATCACTGAGCTATTTTCCTTTGTTGATACTGAATTTAATATTTATGAACAGTAAGAGAAGAAAAATCCTGTTATCTTTTCAAGATGTTTATTCTTTGTCAATTACTGACTATGCCGGTTTATAGCTTTCCTTCCAGAATCAAGAAAAAAACAACTGCTTAATTGCATTTTATTCTTAGTGCAAATCAGATCTTTGACTGAGTTGGCTGTGTTAATATATTGTACTAGAGCTGCAAAAAGTCAAGTTTAAAAATGAATATCTATGAATCTTGCCTTGGAAGAGTGTACATTTGCTATGTAGAGTTTTGCAAGTATACAGAGTTTTCTCCACACTGTTGCAGGAAAAGTTTACCCTGCTTCTGTTGATTCTTCAATAATATTTTAATATAATACTATTCTTAACATCAGTGGTGTCTGTCCTTTAAAGAAAAGATAGAAATGGTACTTGCGCTGGCAGTACCCTCAGGTTGTTTTGAATAATGGACTAGGCATGATAATCTTGACTGCATATATAAGAAGGGACTTGGCAAATGGAGGTCTTTATTACTCACTGCAGTTGTTTCTGCTCCCTCAGTGCTTTGTCTGAGTAGGAATCTGAAGGACGTGCTTGATTGTAAGAAGATTCTGAGAATTTTCTGCAGAGCACTGTTCAGTTTAACTTTGTATTAAAAACATTGAAGTTTGACTGAAGTACTGCAGAATCAAGGATTTGTATTATAATGTGTTTTGACTTCATAAAAATTGAGATCATCTTCTTGGAGGATGATCAGGTGTTATAGGTAACTTAAATATATCACCAAGACCTGCCTTAAACAAGCTACACTCTTTTTGAGTTGATTTTTTCCTTCTCAGTAGTCATTTTGATTTAAGATGCCACAAAATAGAATTAAATGCAGGATAGCTTCCTGCCAACTTGCTTGTGTCAACTTCACCCAAACTCTATTTGAAATTTGGTGATCTTGCTGCATATTCAAAATAATAGAATGTTTTCCTTGGCACCAGGTGTTCTAACATGTAGTGTGAATGTGGATAGTGGTGGTAGTATCCAGGAGTACAATGAGACTCACTAAAATAAAGGGTTGCTGAGTAACTCGGTGTACACTGCTGTCTGTAGCTTGAAGAAAACCAATGGGGCTAAAAAGCTGGAAATTAGAGTTGCAGTTTTCTTATGAGCAAGAGTGACTCACTGAATAGAACCTGCAGAAATATACGGAACTAAGATAAAAGGATAGTCAGCAAAGGGACAAATGCTACTTCTGAAATGGTCTAGAAAGAAGAGAGGAGAAATATGGTTTGGAGATACACCCCAAAACTTTTTTCTAAACCTTTACTCTGTCTGCATTAGTTGAAAGCTTGTGGCTAGTTTGCTGTTCATCACATAAGGTACACTGAAGATGTATGTGTTGCAGTACTCTGCTGTGATTTTAAGCTTAAGCTGTGATTCATCCTCTAAACCACGGATCTTTCTCTAGTGTTTTGAAGAAAATTACTGTCAGATGTTGCTTTTTTCAGACAAGCTCTGACCACTACTTCCTTCACTTAATTTATTGCAACTGTAACCATGCTTCCTAAACTTCTTCTTGCCTGGATTATTGCAGCACTTCATAACTGATTAATCACTATATTCAGCTGAAGTTGCAGACAGTAAAAAAAAACCTGAAAGACTGCCATTTGTTGGCCGAAAAGGTACTGGTTCTTCAATGCAGATTCGTTGGTTTCCCTTTGCAATTCGAAGTGCTGACATTACACACTTAGAGTCTCTAGTGAAATTCCATAGAAATATTTACATTCTTAATCTAAAAACTTCATCTCTGTCTAAATGTCAATGTTTTAGGGATTTCAGTGGTTTAATTGCAGAAACATATTCTGCAGAATTTTTTCTCAAAAATCTTGTCAGTTGAAGTATGATTTTTTAGGGCATAGCTTTCAAGCAGTCTTAATGCAAAGGTTCAAGAGAATGGAAATTCAAACATGTGGTATTCATTTCTTCCATTGGCCCATCAGAGCTTGGAAAAAAAGTGCTGGCTTAAGCCTAGGAGTCACTAATGCAGCCTTAGGGCAGATGAGCTGCTCTGTCATCAGGCAGTGCTTTTAATTCAGTAGTATTGCACAGGGAGAGTAAGGCTGCAAGCAGAGCAGATTGATTTCTTGGAGTTTGGTGCATAAAAGTTTCTGCATTTAGGTTGGTTTGTGTGCTGGGGGAGATTGGTACTAAACATCCTCAGTCATCATCTGTGAAGTACAGGGGTGTATTGGCTCAGCACTGGTTGAAACTATTACACATTATTTATGAAAGCAGATGCTGGCATTTAGTTCAGTTTTCACTGCTTTTTGACAAATCTCTAGTTAATCACACAGAAAAGTTGTGTATGAGGAAGTAAGGCATTTGCTAATAAAAACAAAGCTTTGATGTAGTCCCTTTCAGGGTAAAGATCTTTTTCTACTATTGTCAACACTGTGCAGTGAACAATCAGTCTCTTTACCTCTCTGCATAAATAAATACATAGATTGTGAGTAATAGGATAGGATTGTCTAATATGCCGGTTCTTTTGGGGACTTTTCAGGTTCACATAAAATGTAATTTTGCTGTATGGTCTCATTCTTTTTCTATGTCCCTGGGAAAATAGTGTGATGACTTTATCTGTGCTCTACTTTTTTGTAGAAAAAACAAAAAAAAGAGCCAAATACACATAGTCTATTCAGCAAAATGTAGAGATCTTATTCACCAATTAGTGTGAAATATCCATCAGTCTTATACTTTCTTCCTTTCTAATTTTCAGATGTATATCACCAACACAGTAAAAGCCAGAGGAACAAGGCTTGCAAAACCTGTTCTGTGTTTGGGCTTAATGTGCTTGGCTTTCCTTACTGGAATCAACAGAGTAGCAGAGTATCGAAATCACTGGTCAGATGTAATAGCAGGATTTATAATCGGAATATCTATAGCAGTATTTTTGGTAAGTGTACATCTGTGTCACTTCTGTTTGAAAAAAATCAGTGTAAAACTTTGTATCTCTTAAAAAAGATATTGGTAGCCGTGACTTTTCGGACAACTAAATGACAAAAGAGGGGTTTCGATTTTTTTTAATTAATTATCATTTTCCTTAGTTTTATTTACATACAGTCAGAAATGTCAAGTCAAGAAAGGAATGATCAAATGATCTCTTTTGACTTCCTTGTAAACCAGATTGTTGCCTTTCAAAATAATTTTTGCATCAAGCCCCACTTTAAGCATGTATATATCCTTTAGAATAACATCTGGTTATGATTTCGTGTACAGAATATTAAATTCAGTATAGTGATACCTACACTGATCAGAGAATAAGTAGCATTTCTTTTCCAGCTTTAAAGTAACCCTACTGAATTTCTTCCATGCTAATTCAAGTTTACATTGAAATTTTATGTTATTCTGTGTCAAAAAATCCTTGTTTAGCCTTTTGCTTTTCTGGAACTGTGTTCCAAAACCAGATTGTTAGTCACAGCTCACAATGACTAGCGTCCGTGTCAGAAAGATGCCGCTAATCTATTAATCACTTTCACTGACAACTTCAGTGGAAGACTATGGCGTAGAATAGTCACTGCTGTTTACTGCCTGCAAGTTTGTCTGCCTGGCACTTTGTAATAGTACTAAATACACCTTTGATTTTTTTCCCCATGAAAACATTTTGAGCTTGATTCTTGGATCTCAAGGTCTTGATCTCAAGATCTGGGATGTGAAGCCTTGGTTTGGCTGAGAACTCTCACAGGGGTAGCTGAGGTGGGTGCTTTCACTCCTCTGAAGGACCGCTTTAGGTCTCCTGTAAAATATACCTGCTTGCACTTCCGAATGTTCCCTTCCACACAAGGTATCCGGGAGTTATGTATGGTTGTTCATTGTTAAGAAGTTTTTCCATTCTGTTTGTGCTCCTATAGTCATAAACCAGAACATAATAGAAAAGAAATCTGTCCTAGCATTTTTTCTTATATTTTGTTTTGTATATTGCATAAACTTTGAGCAGCATGACACCAAATTTAGTGGTGTTTTGAAGAAAATACAAAGGGCAAACATTGCTGTTTGGCTGAGTGACTGAATTAGTAGAAACACTAACAAACTGGTATGTGTCACATTCCTAAATCCCTGTGTGAGTCTCACTGCTGCCCTGAGCAGGTTTAGAGTTTAGTTCAAACTTGGGGATGGTCTTTGCCTGCTTATTCTCCCTTTCTCACTCTCCATTTGAGAAAGTCTGCTGGTCAAAACCTGGATGGTACTGGCCTTTCATAGGAATTTAAGGTTATTGCCATATTCTCCTGCATGTGCTCTGGACATCTATTCATGACCTGGATAAATGCCAGGTGCCCACCAAAACTGCTGTATCACTCCCCCCTCCTCAGTTGGACAGGGGAGAGGAAATAGGATGAAAGGCTCGAGGGTCGAGACAAGGACAGGGAGAGATTAATCACCAATTACTGTCATGGGCAAAACATGGACTGAACAATGTGAAGAGAGCGGAATAATTGTGGAGAATTATTTTGTTGTTGTTGTAATTGTGGTGAAGGGATGAGGGGCGGATTGTGTGTAAATTATCCACTTCTGTTTGGTGCTGTGATGATGTTATTTTGATTTTGGTGAGAGAAAGTATTATTTTGTTAAAGTGGCTGAAGTTTGTGAAGATTGTGTGATGAATGTGGATTTTAATGATATTCTTAAATATGTGATTCACAGGGACAAGGGGTGGAATGTTATGGATTTGCATGGCAAGGTTTTGGTAGTGTGGGGGCTGTAGGGGTGGCTTCTGTGAGAAGCTGTGAGAAGCTTGCCCTATGTCTGATAAAGCCAGTGCCGGCCGGCTCCAAGACGGACCTGCCGCTGGCCAAGGCTAAGCCAATCAGCAACGATATTCTATTATTCAGCTTTGGTCATGGATTTGCTTTTAGATAAGAGGGTTTTTTCGTTCTGAGATGATGCATGTAACAATAAATTGATTGGAAATCTATTGTCTTGAAATATTAATTAAGGATTTTCTGTAAAACATGAACTTCATATTTCTGTGTTTCTACTGTAAGCTGTGACTAAAGCTGGTGTCAGGTCTGCCTAATTATGCATGTCAAGATCAAAGCTCAAAAAAATGAATTATTCCTTAGCTATTCTGTTTCTCTTCTAATCCCTTCTAGGTTGTTTGTGTGGTAAATAACTTCAGAGGACGTCAGCCAGAACATGAACATTCTCATATGGATAATCTGGCCCAGATGCCTAGGATCAGCATACCCCGAGTAGAAAGCCCTTTAGAAAAGGTAACGTCTGACTTGTTTTTAAAAACAATTAAATAAAATCTAGCTTTCCTGGAAGGATGATCCCAAACTATCTTGACAACAGTGCCAAGGTAATCAGATTTAAAGTAAGGAGTCATGGCAGTGAAGGAGAAAGAAGGGAAGAGTTAATTCAGAGACACTGCTTGGGAGACTCTTCATGTCACATCCAAGAACAATCGCTACATATTAGTCCAGTTTGCTGCTGTAGCCACTGCTAAGTCCATGGAATCAGGCTGAGTAGATCTGAAGCCCTCTTTCCATGTTTTTCTCAAGTAAATTTGATAAATGCTTTGGCTGAGAGTTCACAGAGCTTGAAATGCTCAGAAAGAAAATCTAACCCCTGAGTGCAAGGGGTTGTGCAGTTTGGGTACAAATGGCATTTACCCTGTTTCTTTGGGATGCATCCTAAGGCTAGTGTAGAGCATGAGTTGCAGTCACTTCTGGATCAGCTGTAGGGCTTTTATCAACAGGTACGTGCTAGCCCCAGGACAGGGCACCCACTTGGAAATGCTGGGGATCTGGCATATGTGTTAGCAGGGCAAACAACTTGTTGAATGTGATAATAATAGAGAGTAACATGGGTCATACAGTAACTGCACAAAAGCCATGATCTCTTGCCAGAGCAAATGGGATTTTGGACTAGGGCATGCTAGTGATAGTCTCCTGGGTATGCCACGACTTCTTACATGAGTAAGTATTGCGATGTTTTTAAAATTTATTTCAGTTTCCTGTAATAAAAATTTATGGTTTTTGAAGATCATGTTGTACTGTGTAAACATTAGGTAAGATTATGGCTGAACAATTTTATGAGCAAAAAAGCACCGAAATATATAGCATAACCAAATAAAGAAAATGTTTTAGGCATTTTTACCAGGGGGGCAAGTTTGAACTACTCATGCAAAATTTGAAAGCAATTCTGCTTGTTCTAATGACTTTTTCTGTCATTATTTGTTAAAATCTCTTGTGTTATGCCCATGTTGGAAGGCAGTAAACAATTATACACTGGGTAGGGCACCAAAAGTATGTTTCTATGGCATTCTTTTAAATCCAAATTACTTCTGATGTTTTTTCATATTAAACATAAGAAGAAATTTTAACCACTTCAAACACTATCTTAGTTACTTGGAAGTACTGGAATTTGTCCTTGAGTAAGAATTGCTGCTAGCCCTGGGCTGCTTGTTCGTTTCCTTGAAGGTAAACAAGATTTCTTTTCAGGATTATTTTACACGGCTTTCTGAACCAAATGTGTCTAAGCTGCTTCTGCTGATATCTTGTCATAAGGATGTCAGAGTCTCATTTGCTTGAACAAGCATTTAGATGATGAATGTATCTCTTCAAAATAATCTGTTCAGTAAACTTTCTGTAAAATGTCAAAACAAAACAAGATGTCAGTTGGCCTAGGACATACCACAGTAGGAAGAGCATGTCTTGTTTGCGTGCTGGGGTCTTCTGCAATAGAAGCCATTTCTATGTCTCAAAAGCCATCATTGGTAATAAATGTACATTCTCTGGCTGTTGAAATTTTTTGTTCTGGGAATAAAGACCTCATGTTAACTTAGTATTTCTACCTGATTTGACACCTTCTTGCTCATGATGAACAATATTCTTTTCCTGAGACTTGTCCTAGGCAAGATTGAAAAGTTGTGGGGAAAGCTATGGTAGAGTGTGATAGGGTGGTGGCAGGAACGGTGTTCGCTCTGCTTGAGGATGACCGCTACCATTTGTGAGCTGCCCAGGACTCTCTTATATGAACGAGCTTCTTTCCTTCTGAACCCATATTCCGATGGCAGTAAGAGGGTAGCTGTTTGCTGTCACGGAAATTCTCTCTAGATAATTAAATTTGGGAGTGTCTGCAGGGTGTTACACTTGGTGAGAACTCGGTGTATGGGTTCATCTTTGTCTGTGTCGCAAAGCCTTTCTCCTTTCCAGACAGAGAGGATGAGATGGGAGGATGATAACACGGAGACTTTGCTATTTGTTGGGAAATGCTTTCTTCTGTTTCCACTCTCAGAAAGTTTAAATTTGCACTAGCAAATAATTGATGAAAAAGTTACTTACATGTGAGTTCTTTAGGTGTTGAGTTTTTGTGGATTTTTTTTTTTAATGTTTAGTCTAAAGTTTTAGATATAAGCCAGACCCTGTTAAATAAAAGGCACTAAGAAAAAGACTTACGTGGAACTAAGGTCTAAATTGAGTCTCAGTTAACTACCATCACTACAAGAATTATTAACTTAGTCTTTGCTTTTTAACTCCCTCCTTAATTTGCATCCTTTGTTCTCCTCTGGAGAGAGAGGGGTGTTAAATCATTTGTGTGCTACTTGCCTTTGGCTACTTTAGCCACGTGCAAGATACTTTTCAGTTAGGGCTGTGCCAGTTCCATATTCTGAATGCACATACATTTACATTTGGCTTATTTTAAAACTGTTTTTTCTTATTCTTAATCTGCAAGCTCCTGTGCCACTATTAAAGGCAGTTTACTGTCAGAAATTACCTACTAAGAGAAGCACAAATTTGGACTAACTGAAGTCACCATAGGCTAAGGCAGTGCTAACATGAAGCAATGCAACTCTGTTATTAGTTTTTAAAAATAATAACTGTATGGGTATCTGGGTGATATTCTAATGAATATATCTATTTATTAGAAATGCCTACCAGATGGGACCTCACGGGTTGCAATTTTGTTATGAATTCACCTATGAATGAGTAAGCACATGGTGCATCACACAGACCTGGAAGCATCTTATTTTTTTGTTTCCAAATCTGCTACTTGCTATTCCAGTGCTTTTTCCTGCTGGAGAACAAATGCACTTGGCATGCTTGGCATGCTTTCTGTACTGCCACTGTCTGAGTTCTGGTGGAGGTCAAGAGTTACATTTGAAGTGCACTTAAATAGGAATATGTATACTTGTAATATTCTGAATTGAGCTGCTGCTGGTTAATGACAAGGGTAGATGACTGTTTGTGTGTTTAATTGTGGTGCATGCAGATGCACCACCAGATTAAGCTGTCCTGCACAGGTACCCACTTCTCATGCACTCAAATAAGCCGTAGTTGCAGAGTGTCTCCTTGAAAAATCATTGCCAGAGCTGGCACAGCAGTGCAGACTTATTGCTTTCACCCCAACTATCTTCATCCTCAGAATTAATGAAAAGAATGAAAGCCAAGAAACCTCATCACTCACCCATCTGCTCCTTTTTCTCTCCTGTCTCTGACCTTTTTCATATCTTACAAGACAATTCATGTTTCAGTTAGCTGGCACTCTCCTAGAGAGGAGGCTCTCTTCCTACCACAGTCAAGGTTAGAGACTCATGTTCTTTTGCAAGAATTACTGGGAAATAGTGATACTCTGTGTGGAAGAATTTATTTAAACCTGGAAGAGTTTAAAGTTCAGCTTCTTCCAGTGCCATCACAAACTATTTTTTATATTTTCTCTTTCAGGGGATGCTGACATTATTTCATGCTAAAGTCACCAGAAATTATCCAGGGCTTACAGAGGGCTCATACACATCTTGTAATAGCTGCTGACTCTCCTAGCTTTTTTTTTTTTAAATATGTATTGTAGTTTTGAAAAAATCAAATACAAAGGTAACATGAAGCATTTTAAGACCAATTGAGGCAATAGATAAAATACTGAGGTAAGAGATTTTAGCAGGAAGTGTTGGGTTAGGAGAGGCACTATGGTTCATCACCTGTGGAATGAGATGATTACTGTGTCTGATTCTCAGTGCTTTCTGTAGCTGTTCAATATTACTTGTTTGCACAGTGGGTTGTTTGCAGTGCTCTGTTTGACAGCTAAGCTGCATTTATCCCCAAAGTCTCTGCTTGACATTCCTTCATAGTGCTACTTCTGTCAGCAATGTCCAAACCACGTTCCCAAACACAGTCACCGTTCTGTGTTACAATGAGATTTCTTATGCTCCACCCATAGGACTGACTCTCCAGCATGACTGAACTAAAAGCAGATAGTTTAGGGTCTCTCTCTCCAACACAGCCATTTCTGAAATTTAATGCTGATAAGTATTTGGAATTCCTCTCACAATATGTGACGTTCTTGTTGCCTGTCATACCAATTGCTAGTGACTATCAGGGCTAATTGTCCCAAAAATCTTGTTGAGTTTGACACTATAATTCTTTTTCTATTATGTATGTGACAAAGGTAATGGTGGTGATAAGACATTTAACAATAATAAGTATAGATAATGCAGTGGATTCTGGTGGTATTTTAAGATTGGGGAAGCTTTCCCTTTCTGTTTTTAAGGTATAATATTTTTTCTGTTTACTCCATCTTGATTATTCATGAGACATAGAACAGCTTCTTCACAGTGTCAGGTCCCTGGGGCTCTCCAGGGAGACTGATTGCCAATCATTGAGCTCACAGGCTAAAAGCAAAATGTAAAGATGTTTTAGCTCATCATGCTGTGGGCGAATGGGGAAGAGGGTTGCTGTCTCTTTCTGTTGCCTCAAAATATTTTAGTTGAGAAGTATCCAAATACTGTTGTGCTTGGTGTCCAAAAGTGTGCCCAAGTATCTGTATCCATATAGTGTTTTAGTATATGTATGTGTATGTCCAGGATGGCTTGACAAGAGTCCATGTGCTTACATTAGCTTATAGGGAGGTTTTCAGATTTCTGTTGTCATAATGGTTCTCTCTTGATAATACTGTATGTTAAAGGAGATATAACACAACAATGTTTCACACACAGAAACACATGCCCAGGAGAGGCAGCTCATAAAAGACCATAAGAAATTTTGTTTCTGTGTCAAGCATTTGAGTTTTCATTCATGTCCTCTCTTCTGCTTAAATCTACTTCTGAGGGATTGTACAAGAATTATTTCTATTTGACTGCAAACTGTGATCACCACACCTAATGTTCAAACAATATAGTACTTGAATACAGGAAATGGAACAATATATTCAATGTGACCTCCTCAAATATACGTGTTGTAGGTGTTACAGAATCAAGGTGTTAGTAACAATCAAGAAGATCCTTTGCAACGAAACTCGCTCAAAGCACACATCATTAGGTTCTTCTCCTGGATATCAGGAATGGACCGTTTTGAACATCTTCATAGAAGGCAATAAACGTATGTGCGCAAGAGCGCACAGGAGTGTTTGCATGTGTTATTGAAGCAAAGGCAGATGCAGTGTGGCGGCAGCATTCTGTGCAGGTCTGCAACATTTTAAATGGAGAATTTCACTTGAACTCATTCTTTTCTCTAAAAATGTGATTCATCCAGTAAAAGCATAAAATATACTTTGCTGACCCAGAGAATTGTATGATAACATCTTTATTATTATTGTATGATAAACTATCATTTGCCTGAACTGCTACAGTAGTATTTTTTTATTTCTTGTAACAAAGTCCACTGTGTGAGGGACTACAAACAATTTTTCAAATTCCTGTTTTCAAAAATGGAAAAATCTTTTTTAGGATGATCACTGTTTTTTGATATTTCTAACTGTATTCATAAGAGCAGAACAAAAAATAATTTAAATATTTAATTTAAATATTTAATTATATAATGAAAACTGCAAACAACAAAAAAGTTGTCACGGATTTTTTTCAATGCCTTAACATTGTATAATTGCTTATAAACAGAAATTAATTAAAATCTTAACAAAAGATAGACAGTTATGGATCTTTTCCTGCCAGAAGCCTGCACTCAAGGCTTAGCCTTTAACTCTTACTTTTATGTTAGTGGTGTGAGAGCACAGTTATGAAGCATGCTTTGTTCACGTGATGCTGATACTGTCAAATTAGAATGAATAATAGAAGAACTGGCACGCCTGTCTGAAACTGCTGCGGTTGTGCAGACCCTCAGCATATTCTAATTCTTTTGAGTACGGTAGGAAAAATCATTTCTCATGGAGTTGGAGAAGCTGAGGTCTTGTGCATGGTTTTTTGCTTGTCTCTTGCATCTGTGTGAATCTGTATGCTGACGGTGGTTAGTATCTCACACTGAACTTTGTCACAGTAAATCTAAATGGAAGTAGAAGAGCATAGTAAGAGAGCTGAAATGCAGTTATTCAAGAAGAATGCTGTTTAATTTTTTGTGCAAAGAGTCTCAACAAGGCTTATTTGTAGTTTTGCCTGAAATGATAACGTATGAAAAAGCATGAATACCCAGACAGTTGCATGAATCTGTGTTGGTGATTCTTGCCATCAGCAAGTAATTAGTTTTGACCTACTTATGAATCACCCTGCTGAGTCCATTGGAAATGAATTGACACGTCTTCACTAGGGTCCAAATCGATAGCTCTGCGATTGGTAGCTTAGCAGATCTCTCTGAGGGTTTACTGAGGAAAGGGGATTTTCTTCTGTGTTATTATATCCCATGGTCTGCATGTCCTTCCAAGGATGGTGACCTGCTCATTTTGGAAGTATAGCTGGCAGGAGTGTGAACCACAGTTATTCGGTCCTGAATTAACGCTACATGAAAAAGCATTTGGTTCTCTGTGTCACAGACAATCTGTGTCACTTGGAGAAAGAGGTAGCACATAGCAGGACTTGAAAGAATTGATTGGAATAAATAATGAGGATTTTTTTCCTCTGATTCATCATTTTTAAACCATCTTACTTATCAACAAAGTGAATAAATTTAAACTGATGCTAGTTTAATCTGACAGAAAAGTTTTCAGGTCTAAATAGGGAAAAAAGAAAGTAAATGCTGTGAAGAAAATCTCATAATAGCCTTGCTGCAACTCCAGAGTAACTGAGGTTACTACAGGCCGGTCAGCCTCACCTCCATCCCGGGAAAGATGATGGAGCATCTCATTCTAGAGGTCATCATCAAGCAAGTGGAGGAAAAGAAGGTTATCAGGAGTAGTCAGCATGGATTCCCCAAGGGGAAATCATGCCTGACCAATCTGATAGCTTTCTACGATGGCATGACTGGCTGGGTAGATGAGGGGAGAGC
>Ga0065711_1040255_pt1 | contig 17118 bp, 16 predicted proteins | sample Hoacrofraction12_FD_59098 | JGI IMG/M metagenome (GOLD analysis project Ga0065711, IMG submission 59098) | Hoatzin crop microbial communities from Cojedes, Venezuela - Epithelial fraction 12 v2 (version 2) | ecosystem: Host-associated > Birds > Digestive system > Esophagus > Crop | place... | reverse complement strand
GCCGGGCTTGCCGAGGCGCCGGGAGGCAGAGCTGGTGCTGGCGGCCGCGTCTCCCCCGGCGTCCTCCCTCCCTCCCTCCGGGGCGGGAGACGGGAGAGCCACTGCCCGGGGCTCCTCCGGGGCGCGGGGCCGGTGCCGGCTCTGCCCGGGGCGGCGGGACCGGGGGGAGCGGCCCCCACCTCCCCTCCGCACGCTCGCCCGGTTGCACCGACAGCCGGGAGGGCTCGGGGCGGGTTTTCCCCTCTCTCGCCTCCTGTCCCACAGCAGTAAACCCAGACGCTGCGTTTCCCTGTGCGTACGGCTCTTACGACTGGACGTTTGCCTGTGTGCGCGGAGGGAGTTGTTTCTGCGTGTTCACAAGCCTTTCTTCTGCCTCCAGGATAGTTATCCATTCGCAGGAGAAAGAGAACGCTGATCCAGATTATATTCCCATCAACAGCCGCTTCAAATGCGTACAAGGTACTGGCTCTCCTGGAGCGGGCTCTCTTCCGGTGGCGGGAATCCGCTGCTGCTCGCCAGCAAAACCCGGATTTAGTGGCATTTCGTGGCCTGGCTCCTGAGCGCCCAGATAGACTGAATGCTTCCCCGTGAAACTAAAACTCGCAGTTTATGGAATCCCGCTTCTTCCTCATCCGAGTGGGTCATCTTCCCGTGCCAGCATACAGTCATGAGGCGCTTGGCTGGTTCAGATGAGGGGTGGGCTTGGCATCATACAGAGCCAGCGCGTTCAGCACTGGTCTGCAGCGGCTGACCTTCGGTGTCTGCTGGTGTCTGTCTGTCTGTCTGTCTGCTTCAGAATGGCAGGAGCTGGGAGCTTTGGTCTGATTCCTGCGTGTCCAGATCAAAACTTGTGCAAGGTCTGGCAAGCTGTTGGGTCCAAAGAGCCACCCATGGAACGGGAAAGATCTTGAGGCCTTGTCTGGGAAGAACTGAAACAGCAGTGTATGCCCCTGGGCAAAAGCTTGTTCAGCAGTAAAAGCACCTTTTCCTGGGTCAGCTTATACCCCTCTGTGTAACTCAGTGGGGTTCTGCCCGTTGTTACGGCTGTGTAGACAAGCTCTGACCTTCATTGTCAGGTTGGCCTTTCCCAAAGGAGCTACACTGCTGTGGAACAAACCATCCAGGTGTGCAGGAACTCTGAGTGTCAGGAATCGCCCCTGTGACGCTTTGGTTGTGGGAAATGGCTGTCCAAGCTGTCCAGATCTGACCATTCTTTCTGCCAGAGCCATGTTAGGAGCACAGATGTAAATTAAAGCTGTTTACTCCTTTGCTGGGGCTCTTCTGGGCTAGCAGCAGGCAGCATGCTTTTTTGAGTACTCGGTTACTGCAGCATTGTGTGAACTCTCTTGATCCCTTTTTTCTCTTTTCCAGAGGCAGAAGAGACTCTGCTAATTGACATCGCTACAAACAGTAAGTTTTATAACCGCAGTCACGTGGCTAAAGCTCCTTTCAGGAGACGGGCTGCCTGTTGGGCACTGGCTTGTTTTACCAGCTGCTTCACAATCTTCCTCCATGCTTCATGCTTGTTGTTTGATCAAGCAGGGGTGGTATTTCTTCTAATGTTGTTGTCTGGCTCTTCCAGATGGTCAGTTGTCATGACAGACATGGTCTGAGATGCCCAGACTGAGGTATCAGCAATTGGTCGAACTTTAACTTCCTAAATCTCTTCTCAAGGCCCTGCACTGTACTCTGAACCGTTCTCAGCTCCTGTCCGTTCCCTTGACCTGTACTTGAACCTAGGTTACTGTTGGCCTTTTGCAGTGTTGACAACGCTCTGTCTAGTCACTGGTTCTGCTTTCCCTTTCAACACATTTTTTGTACTACTTTTAGAGCTCTTCTCTGCGAGATTGCATTAGGGAGAAGTATTCCTAAAACCAGGAAAACATGACTGCTGATACCCCGAGGGAGGCGGGGGGAGGTCTCGGGAGCACGGGGAAGCTAGCTTAGGTGCAGGTCTCCATCAGAAACAATAGCTGGAAGTTGGCTTTCATCGATGAGCTGGAAGGATAGCTAGAAAGCCTGGTCACTCTCAGGGCATAAATGCGTGTGAACCAGCCTTGACTGACTCTGTGAGTCTGTGCTTGTGCCTGAAGCAGGCTGTAAGGTCCGGATACAAGGTGACGAGACAGCGGAGCGGCTCTTTGAAATCCCTGATGAGGAGCGTTGCTTAGGGTTCCTTTCAGAAGTGCAGAGCATACAGGAAGGTAAGCAGAGCTGTAGCTGCATCTGTGAAATCCTCTGGCTGGCAGCAGTTTCTGACAGGGCTGATTTTTTTTTCCAGCCCATCTGAAAGCTTCTCTTCCTGAGCCTAAGGACTCAGCCAGCTGGCATCAGGTGGAGAAGACCCTCCCAGGTCTATCGCAGGCCTCTTCTTCGGGTACTGGACTGACGGTCGCCTTTGTATGCTCTGTGGTCTGTACAGTAACGGGGCACGCGGGGACAGGGAGCTGTGTCTGACCCTGCACTCTGCAGTCAGGCCTCTGCCCCTTTTCCTCACTTCACATCGCCCTGCACAGCATAAAACATCTTGGTCCTCGGATTCTGTTGCCCTGGACCATTCATTCCTCCTTGGGCGCTGCCTGCGCCCCAGTGCCTTGCTCTGTGTATGTTAAGCTCCCTCCTGCCTTGACGTGTGGTTGGTACCCCTTGCTCTCATTCCCTGAGTCACCAGAGTTGATATGTTGCTATTATCATTTGCTTTTTCACTTTCTGTGAAGTTATATATTTTCCTTCTTAATCTGAGCTGTTTTAAATAGTTTCTCAGGGCATTATGCTTGTTTTTTTCATCATAGGAGCTCTGGGGTTTGAGGATGACTTCAATGCTCTAAGCCTAGAAGAGAAAAGAAACATGCAAAACCACCAAACGGGATCTCGCCGGGAACCCCCACCTCCTCCTGTGCCTCAAAACAGGCAGGCAGTAACGCGGTGAATCTGTTCCCTTTTTTCCTTCTCTTCCTAGACAGCAGAACCAGTTTTAATTCTGCTCTTGCTTCCTGCCTAGATTTCACCGGGAGAGAGAAGGTACATCAAGAGACCAGCCAAAAGTGACCAACACTATGCGCAAAATGTTTCTGCCCAGCACCCAGTCGGGACAGAGAGAAGGCCTCATCAAACACGTGCTTGCCAAGAGAGAGAAGGCGTACGTCAACCTGCACAACTTCAGGTTAGAGCCGTGGCTGAGGAGCAGTGTGCATGGAGACCAAGCTGTTTAATCTCTGCTGGGAACTCAAACCTCGCCCAGGTTTGAAATCTGACAGCTGCGTGGCCAGCGTGGGTGGCCGAGCGAGGGTCGGTGCAGACTGAAAGTCAAGAAGTGCCTGCAGTGCAGCTTCTCCTTTTGCATCTTTTGGGCAGAAAGAGGGTAAAGGCAGCTGTCCCACCACACTGACTTTGTGTTGCCCCACATGATGTGATGTTAAAAGAGCCAGATGTTCGCTAGCCCTGGTGAAATGTCTTTGGTTTTGTAGCATTCTGTAAAATCCCCGAGATGAGTGTCACTGAAAATGAGCCCAGCCTAGAAGGATTTTCGGTTACCCGTAGCTGGCCTGGCCCTGCGCATGGGCAGCTCGCGTGTAGTGTCCGCTCCCAGCCTGAACGCTGCTGTGCGTGCACTGGGAAGGCTGGACTGGTGGCGGTGTTTATTGCGTTTTCTAACGGTTCAGCGGCTTTTGTGTTGCAGTTTTTTTGTGGGAACGTGGAATGTGAACGGGCAGTCTCCAGACAGCAGCTTGGAGCCCTGGCTGGTGTGCGACGCAGAGCCGCCAGACTTCTATTGCATCGGGTGAGTAGCGATGACCGTATTTACTGACAGTGCTGGGTGTCTTGTTGGCTCTTGCTTGGATACTGGTGGGCTGTATTGATTTTAAGTTCCTGTCGTGTTCTCAGAGGTTCCACAAAGCTGAGCTTTGTCTCAGAGGAGCTGTCTGAGGTGAAAGAGCCGTTTGGGTGAGGCAGCGTACCGGGTTAAACGAGGGTGATGTGGCACAACAACATAGATTTTGCTTGAGGCATCCACGGAGCTCTCTAGTTGTCCTGAGCCTAGAACAATACTTCTCAGCGAGGTGGTTGCAGGAGCGTGTTGCAGCAGGGTCTCGGAGGCACTGTGGTGAAATTCTGCTGCTTTATTTAGCAAGCGGGAATAAGGAGCTTCTCTTCCAAGAAGAGCTGTTGCTAGAGGTTTCACATTGAACCTTCCTGCAGAGAGGGAGTGATCTGTAGGAGAGGTGGGATCTGCTAAGCTGGCTTGGTTTCTTAGGTTCCAGGAGCTGGACCTCAGCACGGAGGCTTTTTTCTACTTTGATTCTGCAAAGGAGCAAGAATGGCTGGCTGCTGTGGAGAAGTCCCTGCACCCTCAGGCGAAGTACAAGAAAGTGAGTTCTGTTCCACGCTGTGGGGTCTCGTCGTAGAGTTGGCGTGGTTGGAAGGAGAAGAGAAATTGGGCTTCGTCTTCACTCCCCTGACCCAAAGAGCGAAGACTGGAGAAACCAAGGATGCACACTTGACGTGTGTGTACCTGGGCATGTGTCAAGCATGCCAGATTCAATCTGGAGAGTCGATTTCTGCCCCACAGTCATAGGGGGATATTGTACTTTGAGGTACAAATTTACAAAGATGGGAATCAAAATAACTTTATAAAATATGAGGTAGGTGTCAGGGCAGTAGTGTGCTCAATACAGTCATAGCAGCGGGTTCAGATTCTTTATCTGTCTTACACCCTCAGCCTTGTGCTGTAGCAGCAAGGTGTATCTTGAACCGGTAAATTAGATGAATAGCTCTTCCTTGAGGGAAAGGGATAATTTGTGAGGTGAAATCTTCCAGACGCTGCTGCCTTGGGACAGAATTGCTTCAGCTGGGGCAGCAGGACTTTATTCTGGCTGGTTTAGAGCAAGCCGTTGTTCTGTACCGCTGCTGCAGCAAACCTTTCTGCGGTAGGTACCCGCCCCAAGCACCGGAACTAGTGTCCCCTTCCTCCTCAGCCCGTGTGTTCACGGTCACACCCTGGTCCTGCTTGCTCTGAGCTGCGCCCAGTGGAACCTGTTGCAGGTAATCGCAGCAGGAAAACGGGGCACCTTGCTGAACTGAGATGCATCGAGAGGGAGTCGGGGGTCGTGACCTGAGCTGCAGAGAGGCCCGTGTTCCCGTCCCTTTGCTTTGCTTGAGTTTTAGGGGAATTTCTCCCACCCTTCTGAAAGAGAGAGAACAAGATATGGCTGCAGGCAGGGGAAGTGACTGAAGCTGTCGACAAGACCTGCGATTGCGTGCAAATTCCACTCCTGCTGAGGGGACCAAGTACTTGGGCTCTTCCAGTTGAGTTCTCTGGTTTCAGCTTCTTCCTGCCCTGCGCAGACCTGATCCCAGCACATCTGAGTGTTGTGCCTCTAAAGTGAGCATGTAGACTGTGCTCGGAAAGATGAGGCCTTGTCGCTGGCTTGCAAAGTCGTGACCCCGCTGCTTCAAAGGTGCAGGGGGGTGCTGGACTGGGGAGTGCCTCGGCGTAGCGTGTGTGAGAAGATCAGCCACAGACCCAAGGACGCTGCTGGGACAGCGCACGTCAGCGCCGTGTTAACCACTGTGGGTTGAGCTCTGCAGTAGAGGAGAACCTCTTAGCTCCAGAGAGAGACTCTCTGCCTTAGAGACCAAGTGTGTTCTGAAAAGCAAACAGTTTGTATTGCTTGGAGATGGCTCCCTTTTCATACCCCGTGTCTCAGGCACGTTTGCCTCGGGAAATGAGGACTTTTCTGTCCGTGCCCCTGCAGTTTGTGTCACTGGCTCCGCTGTAGCTCTGAGTAAGCAGAGGCGAGCACCGGCTCCCAGCGGGACCTGCAGCCCTCAGCGGCAGCCGTAGCCAGCAGCTCTCTGCGAGATGCCTAGCTAGAGCGCCCAGTGTCTTCCTCTGATTGTTTAGCGGGTTAGAACAGAAGGCTGAGGCTTCACAAGCAGATCTGCTCCGTGTTGATTAAGTTTGTTACCTCGCAAGGCTGCCCTGTTTGTAGGGAAGCAGCAGAGTGGGGAATGCAGTGAGCTCAGCACGGCTGATGGCTGCTGGGGGATGGTAGATTGTCCTACAGAGCCTTGCTCTGGGACAGGAGGACTTTGGGTGGTGTTGCAAGCAGGGATTGAGTACAAAACATGGCGAGGAAGGGGGAGAGCCAGAGAAGCAGAAATCAGGCGGAGCAGGCGAATCAGAACTGCGTTTCCACTGCCTTTCTGGGAACTCGGGATCCCTTCTGCTTTTGCAGGTGCAAATGGTCCGTCTAGTTGGGATGATGTTGCTCGTATTTGCGAAGAAGGATCAGCTGAGCAACATAAGAGAGATCATGACGGAGTCTGTGGGCACGGGAATCGTGGGAAGGATGGTGAGTCACCGAGGCCAGGTTGTTGCTGCTGTGTATCCATGCGAGACATGGTGCAGTGTGGTTTTGTTCACCTCTCTGTGTCGTCCCCCTCTCCTCCCTGGTGCCTCCCCCCCGTCTTCTCTAACGACCGCCGATCCCGGCTCTCCCCAGGGCAACAAGGGTGGCGTGGCGGTGAGGTTCGTGTTCCACAACACGACCTTCTGCATCGTCAACTCCCACCTCGCGGCTCACGTGGAGGACTTCGAGCGGCGAAACCAGGATTATAAGGACATCTGTGCTCGGATGTGTTTTGTAACCCCTGATGAGAGTCTACCTCAGTTCAACATCATGAAACACGAGTAAGTTGATTTTGCATTTCTCCCCATCTGAGGTGATGTTGAACAATGCAAATCAAGTCAGAATCACAGCGACGGGAGGTTTTGTGCAGAGAAGTTTTCTGGCTTAATAATATAACTGAAAATGCCCAGGCGCCTGGTGTGCTGGCGCTCCCGCAGTCAGACAATGCGGTCACCTCCCCGCGGTGACGCATGCCACCAGTCACTAGTGGCCCTTTCCTGGCGTGGTGTGCGTAATGCTTCCGTTTAGCGGGCACCGTTCCCACGTCGATGGCTGAACGCTACAGGGCTGGAAGAAACGGAGGGGGTTTTTTGTGATGGAAAATGGGAGCAGGAGTAGGGGAAGAAGAGGGATAGCAGGATAGGCAGAGGCTGTGCTGTTTAGGCCTTTTTGAGTAACAAGCACTTACGATTGCTGTTTCAGTTTCTTTTTAAATGAATTGGATGATGCGCAGGCAATTCTTGATATTTTTATTATTATTTTTAATGAGGTTACAGTGGTGCTGAATAATCCAAGTCAAGCTGAAACATCTGTACAACAAAGCATGTAAATTAAGTTTTCTTAAACCTGATACAAATGGTTAATACTTCTGTAGTTAATATTTAAACCATTTAAAAATGGCAAATAAAATGTAAAGTGGATTAGTGCAGAAAATACTTCAAATATTCGATTATCCTTGATAATCCACTAATGGAAATGTTGAGGTTTGACTAGAAACAAGAAGAGTTTTGATACTAGAGAGGGGGTTAGATCTTAATCTTTAAATGAGACCTTTATGGAGTAAAGGGTGAATACCACAAGGGTTTCTTTAGATGCTCGTGATGAGAAGGCTGTAGGTCTGTTTGAAAGCCTGGAGAGGAGCAGAGTAAGAGGAGGTGCTGATGAGGTATGGGTAAGAGAGGACCGTGACATTCTGGAGGTCGTAAACTCAACAGGGACCTAATTCTGATTTTGCCAGTTCTGCGTCAGTCGGTCTTTGCTAGGTGGGTGGTACAGTAGTGGCCTAGTCTGGGTGAAAGGCAGGCAGTGGAAAATGAACTGGCAAATCCCTGGTGTCACACGAGGTGGGAGTGCACAGATACGTGTGCATCAGCCTGCCTAACTGGTTGACAAGCAGACTTTGCTTAACGAGCTCTGTCGTTGGGCTCTTCCGTACACGAGAAGAGCCTGAATGCTGGATGGATTTTGTGTGGCTTGAGAGGTGGTGAAGCTTGGTGAGATGCACTGGTTTCACGTCGTTAGAGAGTTGGTGGTGTTCTCAGGCTTTTCTCAGACTGAGGCAAGTGCAAGTATCTCCCACTAAATGAAGTCTTCAGTCCCATGTGGGATTCCAAAGGAGGTGGACTTAGCACTGTAGTATCTGCTCCCACTAGAAATTTCTGCTGTCACACTCCATTTCTCAGGTCTCCTTTTGTCTTCCATCTGTCTGAACCTTCATCGCCAGCGACCAACCATCTGTTGCCCTACACCCCTGCTTCCCTGGGTGGCCTGCGATACTAACCGCTGGCTCTTCTTTGCCATGTTTGTCTTTGTTTCCAGTGTGGTCATCTGGCTGGGGGACTTGAACTACAGGCTTTGTCTCCCTGATGCCAGTGAAGTGAAAAATCTGATCAGTAAGAATGAGCTGCAGAAGTTGCTGACATACGACCAGGTCAGTGAACTCCGCTTACGTTTGCTCCGTACTTGTGAGGTCGTCTTGGTTTAAGATGTGCCTGTGCATGGGAGCAGCTGGCAGACACGCTGCGCTAAGGGTCTGCAGACATAGATGCTAGGCCCTAGACCGAGCTCTGGATGTCCTGGTGACATCGACCCCCTAAAAAAAAATAGGTTGTACATTATACCAGGGCTGACGGGGTGGCTCGGGCAGTTACTGCGGACGTGTCTTTGCGTCTCATTGGGAGAGTTCTCTCTTAACGTACAAACTGCAAGCTGGAACACAGGCCTTTGTACCAGCAGCAGAAGCTGCTGTAATCGGTGTTCTGGAAGGGGTATTGATCTGGAGACCAGCGCTGGTAGCCAAGGCTCTCCGCTCAGCCGGTCTGACCTAAATCCTGTGCTGTAGTCTTCCCCGCGCAGCGTTTCTTCGCAACGCGCTGAAAGCCGAGACAGCACCAGATGTGCCGTTAAGATGAAGGATTGTACCGGTGAAACGTGAACAGAAGTGGTGTAATGCCATCTCTGACGCACGATTTAACAGTAAATCTGATTGATTCTGTTCTGTAGCTCGTTTCTGCTGGACTGTGGAGCTTCATGCAGAAAACAACTCTAGCTTAGATTTTTGCGAGGGAAACAGCTAGGAATTTTTTCAGAAGAGTAAATGAGAAAAGGAAAGTAGTGTCAGGTTGTCAGCCCAGCATGCTCTTGGAGGCTTTTGCTAAAATGGTTGGCAGTGAAATGTTAATGTTGGTGATGCTTACGCCTGAAAAGTAATGAAGGCATTTAGCAGAAGTGGAGCAATGAATATTTCCCTTAAATATTTTTTTATGCTGTCTGCATGGTCTGGTAAGCAGCACTGTGCCCATTTGTGCTCAGTCCGTTTAGAAAACGTTTCACTGATGTGTTGAATTTTTACTTCTGTTAGAGGTGTAGGGTCTGCGAGGCAGTGTGGGGCGTGTCGGGTGGGTCCCACGGCCACAGGTTGCAGTTGCTCTGCCTAGAGATCTGCTCTCTGACACTCGGCAGGGGAGGGGGTGTTGCTGGTTTGGGGTTTTTTTTGTTTCTGGGGTTTTTTTTAAGTGTTCTTTTTCTGCTTTAGCTGAATATTCAGCGCACTCATAAGAAAGCATTTGCAGATTTCATCGAGGGAGAGATTAAATTCATCCCCACATATAAATATGACTCTAAAACAGATCGCTGGGACTCCAGGTAAATCGGCAGCCAGTGGACTTGTTTACCTATGACATAAAAAGCATTTTCTCACAAAACTGGATTTCCTGCTTCCTAGAGCTGGAAATACCTCTCAGTGTTATGCTGATGGCTGGAGTGCACAGACAAGTTTGTACTCCTGCGTTTCCCCTACGTTCTGCAATAAGCAGACCCTGTGTATGTTGACCAGGCACGCGCCTTAAAGCTGGGCTGCGGCTCATTCCAATAGACGCAGGCAGATAAAGCGTGAACTCACAGGTGGCCCCGCAGTGGGGGGGGTTTCTGCTACCGGGGACAGACAAACGGTATAAAAGGAATTGAAGAGATAAGGAAATGCTCTCTCTGAGTCATCCTGTCCCCTGACTTGCACACCCGCAGGGGTGGCCGCGCTGCGATAGCAGCAGTGGTTCCTGCTTGCTACTCTCTGCCTGGTGCCTCCCACAGACATGTTTGCATCTGCTGCAGAAGCGTGCTCTAAATGGAGAGACCCCCAAGAAGGAGTTTGAAACCATACAGCGACTGGGTTTTACTCTGCCTGTGTTTGTGAACCAGCACAGTAGTTAATCTGGAGAAGGATAACCCCGGATTAAGATTTCATAACACAGTAGTAGTAGCTGAGTAGGCTTTCTGTAGTGGAAACAGTAAGCGATGGCTCAGATTGTAGTGGGCAGAACGGTCTGGCAGCAAAAGAAACTAGCGCAGCTTGGGTCACAGTACACATGGCTTGAGGTTATTTTGTTTTCTGATACTGGAAAGGGTGGGAATTTTAGCTGCTGTGTAGGAAAAGGGGAAGAGAGCAGAAGAAATAATGTAGTATTCAAGTTGTGAGAAGTGATAGGAGTTCATCCCATCACTGCTGATGCAGTTGTTGCCGGTGGGGGTGGAGGGAGCTGCCTGGCTGGGAAGAGGAGCAGCTTGGATGGCTTAGTAAGACTGTTGGATTTCCCTGGTAACCTGTTTTTCTTTGTAGTGGAAAGTGTCGTGTGCCAGCGTGGTGTGATCGAATCCTTTGGAGAGGAGGCAACATAAATCAGCTCCGGTATTGCAGTCATATGGACCTGAAGACCAGTGACCACAAGCCAGTCAGCGCACTTTTCCGCATCGGGGTAACTTTTTTGATGTGCTAGGGTGGGATCACAGTGTTGTCACACGTTCCTTCGGGAGGTGGTTGTACAGCCAAGGCACCTCTGCTAATGCTGTTGCAAGGGGACAGAGTAAATAGAAATCAGGCGTGTCCGATGTGTGGGTGTGCTGCCGGTGGGCAGCCGCGCCAGCCTGGGCTCCGCAAGCAGCTGGGCGGCTGTGGTCGTGGTGTGCGGCGCAGCTTCGCTGCGTGGCTCTGGGACAGTGCTATGCCACGGTAACACGGGTGGTCTCTGGAGTTTACCTGAGCAGGTGTGGTCACATAGTGAACAGAAGCGCATTCCCCTGGTCTGCTTTAATGATGCTGCTTAGCTGCTGGGGTATAACCCACGATACCTGGTGCTAGAATGGGCGAGCCGCTGTTCTCTCTTCTCTGCAAGGAGCCACGGCAGAAACCTGTCAATGATTGTGCTTGCTGTTGCAATGTTGCCTCTGGTGTGTTAAAGAGAGTGTGTCACTCGTTCACATCTGAATTTCTTTGGTGGTGAATGGCTGGCAGCAGATTTCGGTTTCCTAGTTTGCTGAGTAGAGACAGCCCGTGCCCGTTTTTGCTACCTCCCGCGCCCGAGGTAGCTCAGGTCTCCAGAAAGGAGAGCCTTTCTCCTGTTCCTCTGGAGAATCGTGAGTAGTGCTGCGGGATGCCAATGCTGCCCCACGGAGATCACCCCCAGTAACCTCCCAGTAGTGTGACTGGTGGCCAGAAAGACCCGAGTAGCATCTGTAGGGGTAAGATATGCATAAAGTTGCGTATGCAGCTTGGAGGCGCACCCGTGCGTGCAAATTCTCTTAGCCTTTCAGCTGCATGTAGCAAGTGCGTAGAGAAACATTTCACTTCTGCAGTTTACTCGTGATTAAAGAGTTCCTGTGAAGCCGGTCAGAAGCTTTGCTGAGTGTTTTCTGATCTTCCACAGGTAAAGGTGGTGGATGAGCAGAAGTATCGGAAGTTGTTTGAAGACATCGTTCGTCTGATGGACAGGATGGAGAATGACTTCCTTCCTTCACTGGAGCTAAGCAGGAGAGAAGTGAGGATGAAACCCGAGTCACTGTCCGCTTCCCAAACACAGCAGCCTTAGAAGTGCTAGTACTGCTTTTAAAGACTTTGGTTCGGTAGACTGGATTATAGGAAATTGAACTTTGTGCGTGACCTTACGATCGGGAATTGGATTAGAAGGGACATCTTGTCTCGGCTTCTGGCAGGTCTTCTGTTAGGAGTTCTGCATTGTGTGGGCACATCTTGGTCGTGGGTTGCTGCTGCAGAGTAAGGGTGCCTGCCCGTGCGTCCCATCGTGGCCACTGATGGGATCTGTGTTTTCTCTTTCCTCTGCAGTTTGAGTTTGAGAACGTGAAGTTCCGCCAGCTGCAGAAGCAGAAGTTCCAGATCACCAATAATGGGCAGGTCACCTGTCACTTCTCCTTCATCCCAAAGCTCAACGATAGCCACTACTGTAAGCCATGGCTTCGGGCTGAGCCCTGTGAAGGTTACTTGGAGCCAGGTGAGTTTTACCACGGTTTCTACAGTGTGTGCTGGTGTAGACCGCTGCCCCCTCTCTGTTCAGTCCTTCCTGTCTTTCCTGTGTCTCACCTTCCTTGCCATCATCCCTGTTTGTTTGTCTTCTCGGTTTTGTGGCCTTTTTTCCTGATGCTGTATGTTTGTCCTTGTCATCCCTTGTGGAGAATGTCTGCATGTTCTTGAGAGCTCCTGTCTGTTGCAGATGAGAGCACGGACATCTCCCTGGACGTGTACGTCAGTAAGGACTCGGTAACCCTTCTGAACTCTGGTGAGGATAAAATTGAGGATATTCTTGTCCTTCACTTGGACCGAGGGAAGGACTATTTCCTTACCATCAGTGGGACCTACCTGCCCAGCTGCTTTGGCACCTCCCTGGAGGCCCTGTGCCGAATGAGGCGACCGATCCGAGAAGTGCCCGTCACCAAACTCATTGACCTGGTGAGTAGCAGTGTTCTGGAGCAGCTCTCTTAACAGCGAGAGAGCGTATTCCCTGCTGTTTACTCCCAAAAGCAGGAGTAATGCCTTCAGCTTGGGTCAGCTGTGCTGGCTCTGAGCTGACTGACTTTTCCCAGAGCTTGAGGTGCTCTTTTATTATTTCCCTCCACCACAACCAATGGCTTTTGACAGCCTGTGCTTTATCCTGTTTCTGGGTAGGTTCTAAGTATTGTTTGGTGGGACAAAAAAGTGTCCCAGCGCCTTGTGCTTTGTGTGACTGTCATGTTGGTGCTGGCAGGCTCAGCTGGGTGGCACTGGTGTGTTGAGAGGTGTGACTGAAATGCTCTCCTCCGAGGTGCCTAGGCTGCTTCTGCAGTGACCGCGGCTCCGGGATCCTTTTCCTTCTGGGCGCTTGTGGCATTCGCACTGCTCAGGGGAAGGAACGAGCAGAAGCAGGAGCACCAAAGACAGGACCTCGAGGCTGTTAGGTGTACTGATGCGCACAGCTCAGCAAGTGGCCGGGCTCGCAGCCTCTCTGGCCAGTTCCTCTCCCACCGACGCAGCGAGCAAGCTCTTCTGCAGTGTGGAGATAACTGTTCTTCCCAAGCTTCACTGGCCCCTAGGGTCAATATTCACCCTTCTGAAGCCACTGGTGTGCGTGTGAGGGGGTGCGGTTGTGCCCTAGTCACCTTTTCTCTTTTTGGTTTCTCACAGCTGTTGCTGAGATTAAGCCCCATTTGGGGGAATCTTCGTTTTTGTTGTCAGCCTGCATTCGTTCCTCTCTTCTGACGGCCTTTGCTCGCCTTGCCTCAGTGAGGTGTAGCAGTTCCTGAGCTGTAGCCTATTTACCCATTCTCGTTTAGCCAGGAAAGCCACTTCTTTCTTGGTCACCTGAAAGATCAGCCCCGTTCCTTAGGTCTCTCTGACATGTGGTACCTTTCCTCTCGCCTCGCATCTTGCAGTCTCATCCTTACACGCATTGTTTCTGACCAGTGAGCTGCTGCTTTTTCACATCTGTACGTTTGACAGCCTCCACTCCCGTCTGCTCACCCTGCTTTCTCTGCCTGCAGCAGCTGCACCGCGCCTCTTGCTGCCTCTGCCGGTTCCCGCCCTTTGTTGTAGGTGTCTGCTTTGCTGACAGGCCCAACACACAGAAGGGCCATTTTTGTACCAGAATTTTGAGTTTGTAATCGCAAGATCAGGCTAAGCAGAATCCAGGCGGCGAGATACCACGTTTGCCGCCTCAATTCAAGCGGCTAATCCAGGCCTCAGGCTCCTCGTACTTTCCAGGATTCGACTGAAAGTCGGTCTTGTTCTAGGAAGGTGTTGAACTTGGTCCGGAGCGTTTCATCAGTCTGGGTGGCTTTTCCACCTGCTTTTTCTGGCTGGGTGCTCAGCACTGACTCCTTCCTTGATAGGTAGGAACTTGGGCCTGAACGCTTCTGCCCTCACAGACAAACACTATTACTTTTCTAAGAGCACTTTGAGGCTTCTCCTTCCTTTGCCTGTAGGTTTCCTGCTTCTGTTACTCAGTGAAACACACAGAGGTACAGGAAGCAAAGAGCACCCTGCCCCAGCGTCTGCAGCAAAGGAGCGGTCTCGTGTGTCAGTGAGGTCGGCGTGCGTGCGGTGCTGCAGTCGGAACAGGTTGAGCAAGCTCAAGGAAGACGATGTGTAACAGCACAAGGCAAAATGTAGTCGCTTTGATTCTAAAGCTGCTGTCGCGTTCGAGCTATTTTAGGTCTTTTGGTTTTGGTCATACCTGTGAGCTGAGAAATTCCTGGAGACAGGACAAGCGGAGCACTCTCTGCTGGGGAGAGCGGTGCACGTGCGAACCGCTCTGCGGCCCAGAAGCGTTTTGGTCCAGTTACAGGGTGGGTGTGTGGGTGTGTGTGGGTGTGTGTGAGAGAGAGAGAGAGAGAGAGAGAGAGAACCTTTTTCCCTCCTGCACTTGTGTCGTGTTAGGGCTTGTGTCGTTCACTGCATCAAGCATTGTTCTCACCCAGCTAGACCGTATCTGGTGTCTTCAGCAGAGGGAGGTCTGGAGAAGGCAGGTGGGTAAGGGTCTCCGAGGCAGTTTCATGCAGGACAGCAAAGTGTAGGTGGGAGCTTGCTTGGAAATGGCACTGCTGGTTCTCCTGCTGACGCTTCAGCACCTCGCCTTTGGGATTTCTGTAGTAGTGTCTCATCCTGTTTTTTTCTTGGGATCCTACTGTGGGCTTTAAAAAGCCTCTTGAAGAGTCTTTGTCGGGAGCAGGTTACTCTCATGGAACTACTGGTGCTGAGCACTGCAGGCAGAGAGGTGAACAGCAGGGGCGGGTAGGTGGAGTGACGCTGGAGGTGACTCACCCGGTTACGAAACCTCTCTCCTGTGCAGCGTGGCTCTCTGGCCTCCCAAACCTGGGCCGCGGTCCGTCCCCTCTGCCCTGGAAGAAGCACCCGCGCTGGGAGCGAGCTGTTCTCTGCGAGAGGCCGGTCTGTCACGGCTGCGCTAAAACCCAGTGAGCCCCCAAGGAAGCGGGCGCTGCGGAAGTCGCAGGGGAGCCCGAGGTGCTGCTCGCTCCACGGTGTGCCCGGTACCGCGGCGGCTGCAGCTGTGTCTCCAGCCCAGCCCTGGAGGGCGTTCCGGTCGCTCCCACCCTGAAAGGTCACTGCGCCAAAGCCCAGCGTGGGCAGCCTGCTGCTGTTTCCTCCCGCGGACTCCGCTGAGCAGTGTCCTACGCCACAGCCTGGGAAGCCGATGCTGTGTTTCAGGGCGGCCTGGGGGATTGGCCGTGCGGGCTGGAGGGGCTTTGGCGTGCTCCCCTGTGCAGTGCTAATGCTATTAGGTCGAGACAGACGAGCAGCCTGGGGTTTGGAGCACAAACACTCGCTTCCCTGACTATACACAAAGCTGCTTAGGGGGCCGGTTGGCTCCACAGCTGCCACGCGCTCAGAAACACAGATTTAGCCTCGTGGATGTTTTATCTCCGGCCTGGTCACGAGGGAAGATGGCTGAAATAATACAGGGATGTTTATTTCTGACCGGGAAGGTTCAAGAAGGGGAGCTGCTACCCGGTGAACACCTCTCATCCGCCTGCGGGCTGACTGTGTGCGAGGCGGTGAACGGTGGTGCTGCAAGGCCGCCGCGAGGAGTTTGTGGAAATCCTGATGAGGTTGTGCGTCATGTGAGCAGGATTTTTGCTAATTGGCAGGCAAATCTCTCGCTGCAGGTTTAGCTTTGGCCATGTCAGCAAAATGTGTGAAGGACCTGGCATTCAGTGGGTTCTTGTAATGCAAATGAGGTTTCTGCTTAATCTCGGAGCGCATTCTCTCTCTTAACGATACTTTTTCCTCTTCTCTCTTTCCCACCGCTCTCAGGGAGAAGACAGCTTCTTAGAAAAGGTAACGCAAGCAATGGCTGGGGAAGTCTGCTGCTCTGTGGCTTGTTTGTAAAGAGTGAGAGTTCTCCTCCTGTTCTCTGCTGAGGAGGGGAGGGGAGGTGGGTGCAGAGGGAGCAGTGGTTCCAGCAAAGCCTCTTAGCACAGCTGTGGGCTGGATGGGAACGTGCAGGAGCACAAAGTGACCCCGTAGCCAAGGTGGGCCAGCCCAACTGAGCTGCTTAAACCTCACAAAATTTGCTTTGGGGAAAAAGAAAATACTCTCCTGATCCTAGCAGCGATGATAGATATTGCCAGAAAAGATTGGCAACCTTTGACGTGTCTGAATTGGCTCTAACCATGCACGTAAGGTGGGGTTCACGGTCCCACCCCTTCAGACACGTGGGGAGAGGGCTGAGCTAGAAAACCGAAGTCTTTCTCCCTTCCCGTCTCGGTGTGTCCTTGTGGAGGCCGAGGGATGGCCTCGCGTGGGAGGCAGACGTTTCCCCGCGGCAGCGCTTGGGCTGCCGGCTCTCCGAGCCACCGCTGCCGCAGCGGGGTGGCTGCTTTGCTCTGCTTCGCACTGCGCCCTGCGCTGGAGGCCAGGCGAGTCCAGCCTGTCGTTGGAAGAGCACGGGGAGATGCTGGGGTGCGTGGCAGTGTTGTTCCCGCTCTCCCTGCGCCGGCGCGGATGTCGGGTGGTTGTTGGAGCTGGCTCTGTGCAGGCTTCCTGGGCTGGGGGACTTGTCCCTCTCCAGGCTGTCGGTGCAGGGACAGGGTGAAACAGGGGAGGGAATGGATGTCCCCTGTCCGAGAGGGGACTGAACCCGGGTGTGGAACCAGATGAAGCTCCCAGACCGCTTCCTAGCAGCCGGGAAGGGAGGAGGTTGGTGCCTGCCTCCCGGGAGCGTCCCTTGGCAGAGCATCCTCCTCCCCGGCCTTGCCTTCCACGCAGGCGGCGGGAGAGGGCGCTCGGGGCCCGGCCAAGGCCCCAGGAAACCTCCTTTTCTCCTCCTCCTCCTCTTCTCCTCCTCCTCCTCCTCTCTTCTTCTCCTCCTCCTCCTCTCCTCTTCTCCTCCTCCTCTCCTCCTCTTCTCCTCCTCCTCCTCTTCTC
>Ga0065711_1040254_pt1 | contig 17118 bp, 8 predicted proteins | sample Hoacrofraction12_FD_59098 | JGI IMG/M metagenome (GOLD analysis project Ga0065711, IMG submission 59098) | Hoatzin crop microbial communities from Cojedes, Venezuela - Epithelial fraction 12 v2 (version 2) | ecosystem: Host-associated > Birds > Digestive system > Esophagus > Crop | place... | reverse complement strand
CCGCCTGGACAAGATCCTGTGCAGCCTACTGTAGGTGACCCTGCTTCGGCAGGGGGGTTGGACTAGATGACCCACAGAGGTCCCTTCCAACCCCTACTGTTCTGTGATTCTGTGATACCAAAACCCAACCAATCTTATAGTATGAGCTGGGAAGCACCACAACCACATAAAGCTATCATTAAAGAGATCAAGCGCAAGGGATGAAAATAAAAGGAGGAAAAAAAGCTAATTCATAAAACAGTGTTTGCACAGGTGGTCTATATCACTGCAACCCATGTGCACCCAAAAGTCTACTTGCAAGGCAAATGTGGTCATATTGAAAAACTTCAGTACGTACTGTTTGCCTCAAATTGAGGATGGATGGATTGAGATGTCCGGACAAAGAAAGATCCATGCCCACCAACAAAAAAAAAAAACAAAAAAAACCAACCTTGTCATCAGATAACTCCAGGACAATAGAAAAGTTGCTGAGGTCCCAGTAAGAACACCCAGTGGGATTAGGTTTTAGTAGAATGACAAGAATGTAACCAAGACAAGTGTGATAAAAATCTTTACAAGTCAGCAAGGTCAGCTGGCTTTTCTCCATTGCCTGAGGATTTTTCAATTAGTTCTTGCATCTTTCTTCAGGCAATTCCCTTCCTTCCTTGGGGTTCAGAAAGCATTAGCATCTTTCATTCCAGGAAAATCAAGCTCTGTCACCTTCATATCTCTCAGCCTCACTAGTCTGTCCAAATTTTCCATTTTTGTAATCAAGACCTGAGCCACAATCCAATTTTTGTTTATCCTTCCATCATTTTTAAAATGAACCAACTCATGGTCATTCAAGCCCAGTTTGTTTCCTGTAACAAGATCCCCATTCAGTCTTCATTATTTTGTGAAAAGTAAGACTAAAGTATCCCTTCTGGTTGTATAGGCATCATCAATCACATCAGCCCTGACTGTTAATGTGTACTTATTCCCAAACCTACACCTGCACAGTGCAAATCCCACAAGGCCAAAATCCTCACTAACATTACTGACATCTCTATCCACATCAAAACATGAACCAGAGGAACAGGGTCTTCAGCAGATACACAGTTTTACCAAAGGGAACAACTTCACCATTTTTCTCAAAATTATTTTGATTCACGTTGTTTCACCCACATTTCCCAGCTCCTTACAGTCTCAGTGCCGCTCTCTCGTAAGTTAAATGAGAGGCACTAATATGAATACCTTACAATCTATTTGGGCCTGCTTTGGGGACTGCAACTAGTTTGCTCTTTATTTGAGGCCACAAACACCACTTTGACAGAAGAAATTAAAGAAACCAAGACCACAGAAACAAAAAGTTTCAAAACCTCTTTATACAGTGATCTGACTGGACCCTCAACACACACATCCTTACCACCTGATTATTCTGATGTTTTTAGGTTAAGAATTGTAGCTTTCAACATGCCAAAAAAATGTGGTATCTGTCTTTTATTTCTATGCTATTTTACATGCAAACAGCAAAAAGAAAAATGTTCATTATAGCATATAAATGTCGTCGTTACCTATCTGAACGTGCTGATTTCCAGTACCGTGAACTTAATGAAATAAGTGGTTCTATTCAACAATGATTGCAGGCAAACATTCTATCAAAGTACATATCATTATCCAACATTTTATAGGCTTAAAATAAAAGTCATGACAGCAAGTATTATTTGGCAAAAAAACATCAAATTCTACTTAAACAACTATTTCCAAGGTCCTTTTGTGGATGTATAACTGCATTTTTAAGTTTTCCAAATGAATCTCAGCTTCAGACCTCTTTCCTTGTGGCAAAACAGTTTTTAATCCATTTGGAATATTTTCTGGAATATTCAGTGAAGCTGGAGAGAATCACAGAGCAATCAGATGTACATATCATGGGAACTCTGCTCTCTCCTAACTGTGGTGTTATTACAAGCAATCTCACTATAATTCTTCTACATAAAAAAATAACAATGCGAAGAACTCAGCATACACAGCCTGCAAGATTACACAATAGCACAAAGCCTTGCGTTTTTGTGGAACTGAAAGGAAAAATAGCACTTCTTATAAAGTTCATACCCTCAAACAATTATACTGTCTGAGTGTTCTATCTGGATATTGTGAACAGGCAGACACTGCCCCTAAAAGACCCTCTTAGAGGAGCCAAGTGCTGATTGTGCGGCTGGGGCCATGCTGCCTCAAGACAGGAGCCATCACTTGGTTCACCCCGTCCAACCATCCTGCCTAGAGGGAACTAGCCCCACCGATGCGAGGTCTCATTTTGTGGACTCTCTGTAACCCTTCTTTTTCTAGCATGTGGTTTTTTGGAACCTCCTTACAGTATTTTCTTCTTCTACGTGCTTCTCACCTACACTATCCTTTCATTAAAAATTGCATCCAAAACACATGACAGTTATTCAAAAGAATATTATCAATGATGTCATTAAGGAATACTACTCTTATTTTAAAGTGCAGAGGCTTTTTTGCTTTCCTCCAGCAATAAATCCGATTTTATGACAGAATTTTGAACATCTCAGTTCTTACAACACCCAGCATCAGGATGTGGGAAGACTAATTTTCAGAGAAATTACTAAATGTTCAAGGAAGCTCTCATGCACAATTAGACTGACCTTTCATTTCACTGCTAGCCCTGTTGACATCAATGAGAACTGCTGCTTGCATGAACTGACAATACACAAATACACTGTCACTGAAGAGAATTAAAAAAAAAAACTACTTCATCTCCAAAACATTTATGTCCTTTGAAAGAAAGTAGCAAGTTACAGGAAGCACAGAACCACTACTGGGTAGTATCATTTGAAGTGTCCCTCATTGGACCTAATGCCTTTGGGAAATATTATTTAAGATAACTATCAGCTGTTCAAGAATGCCAATCTTTGCCTTGTTTCCGGCACAACCCACCCTGTCTCTCCCTCTCCCACATACATGCACATAAACCCAAAAATGTTATCAACTTTAGAGTCAAAAAAACACTAGCACGTTAAGAACATCACCTAAAATATGACAAAATAATCAGAGGAAAAAAAAACATTTTTCATACACCAACTACCTCAACTTGAGGACAGAATTTTCTTGGTTCATTTACTTTTCAGCAGAGCTGGAGGCATGCAGCTTCCGTAAGGGCTAGCCTTGTATAAAAACATCAAGCCATAAATTTTGCTGACTGTCTGCTCCTTTACCTCTCCAACTAAATGGTGCTTATGCCTTAGGGCATCATGTAACTCTGCTCTTCAATGTTGGATTCTCTGTTTCTGCAGCACTTAGTAACAGTAGAGCTCCCTGCAGCAAGCTTGCTGGAAATAAATAAAATGTAAACTTGCTAAGACTCCAATGCAAAGATGAAAAGAAAAGTTCTTCTGGATAAATAAGGATACCATTTGCAAGGACTGAAACAGAAACAGAGACTTAATGCTAGTGACAAAGAGAGAATTAGGAAAAAAGCTTTTCTGAAGAGACTCTACACAGATGATAAAAAGCTCATCATAAAGCCTCCAAATTTGAACTTGGAACTTTTTTGAGTAAGACCACAGCCAGAAAACATTCTGTCAGAAACCATCCATTAGCTCAAGAAAACAGCTGTAGGACAAGAGCAGACAGAAGAAAAAGTCACAGACCCTTGCTGTTGCTCCACTGGAGTGAGGTGAGAACACATCTGCTCTTTCCAGGGCTGGAAAAATGCACTGCAGCTGGCGGACACCAGGCCAGCCCACCAACGGACCTCTAGCTATTCACATTCAGGAGAACCATTCATTCATCTCAGCTGGGTTGTTCTTTAAAACCACACATTCATTCCAGTTTGCTTTGACCTAGCAGCTGCCTAATTACAAGACATTTCTATTATGCACAGTCTCTCTCGTGCAATATCCACTCCTTTCTCTCTCTTTCAGTGTTCACTACCTTTGAGGCATGATTCTTTTACACCAGTACCAGCACATCAGTTTCAAATGACCTCTTCTTCTCTTGTTTTCTCAGAGAACACGTCAGCCTGCTTAGCTTCAAAAGCTCCCAGTCTTGCCAGGTGACCAAATGCTGCAGGGACAGAGTAAGCCAAGAGATATGTCCCACCTCACAAGCCAAAGGATTCACTGACTGGTCATTTTAATTCACACTATGGAATGATTTTTTTCTTATGACCCATTTCTAAACATGACACCATTTTTGCAGTTTGAAAGAATGAATCAGATAACATAACCATTACCACACCATTCAAGTCTGACCAACTACATGCATACTAATTTATCCACAGAATTTGCCTATGTATATTGTAACTGGTGCCTACAGGAAAACAAAATAAAATAACTTTTTCTCCCCAAAATCTCATGCAATAACAATCTCTGCTCGGAAATCCACTACTGCGAATGGATATCATCCAACACCAATCATCTGCAATTGATGCCAGAGAAGCACTAAACACTCACTAGCAATGTTTTGATGCCTCCATAGGCTGAAAAACAGGTCTTCCTTTCTCAGGAACAAATACTCCCTTGATTAAGAAGTCAGCAGATGAGGTGTAGCTGTAGAACTGTAAGTGTAAAGGCTTTAACCAGTTACTGTATAAACAGACTACAGCCTCGGAAACGTAACAAATTGAGAAAAGACTTGCTCCAGTGAGCCCACTCCCACAATTCAGGAGAATTCCACTACAACATAAGGAACTAACAGGGATAAAACCCTACAGACAGCCTGAGAAACATGAAGCCCAACTTCTGAAGAACTGTGGTTATGATAGCCAAATTCAAGTACAGCATTTTGTCAAAAAGGACTGGTAAATATTTTTCTTCTGTACGGAACCCTAACAAAACTCATAAGGCAACAAGTTCTTACAAATTTAAGCCCAGTGTAAGTCTACATGATATCCACATTTTTACATTTTCTTAAAGTTAAGTGAATAATCCTACTACAGTAGTATTGCATAGCAGTGCCAGATTGGCATGAACCACAGTAAATATCTTCATTTGTGAACTATGGCTCACCAGAATCTTATTCTGGTCTCCCTACTACAGTTATAGATGGATTGCCTCTGACTGCAAGAGATTTATGCCCAATAATTATTTCTCTCTTTTAAACCAGATACTGCCCCAGACAGAGCTACACCTTCCGGAACAAAAAAACAGCTATAACAGAACAAAGTTTGAAAAGCTTTCATTGCTCACCGCTACTTCCACACTGACTGCAAATACACATCATTTACCACGTGGCAATTCTTGTTTGCTGTTTGAGAAGGGGTCCTATTTTCAACCTAGTGGAATCCCTTGCGCTGTGTTTATGACATTACACACATTATTGAAAACTGCCTACAAGGGAAGCAGGATGGCTAGTGGAACTCCTGCAACATGAATTCATTTGCAGTTCTTGAAATTAGGGGCTTATGAATGAATCAAAACGCCACAAGCAGCTAATAAAACTTGATAAATGGGCAAGATTGAGACAGATAAAATATACTGTGGTCAGGTACAGCATAATAAATCTTTCTGGATACCAAAAAGCATCATTTAGACTGTTCACATATACAGATGGATCCTAAATTAGCTGGACCCTCTCAGGGAAACTGTCTAGCATCACTGTGGACAACTCATCAGAAATATCTATTTGACGTGTAAACGCAACCCAAAAAGCAAGAAATCAGACCGGTTTAGAGGGGGAGATGGTATTGTCATCTTTTCACACAGACCAGTTACATTTTACAGTTTCACTCTCATACTGTCAGGGAGAGGGATGAGTACCCATGAAAAGAAAGACCAAATGTCTTGACCTAACAAAAGCAACAGGAACATGTAAAAAAAGAGTTCCAATCCTGCTGAAGACCAAATTATTTAGTCCTCAAACAGAGGAAACTAATAGCAGAACACCAACATTTCAAAATCGAGCCTATATGAAACCTTAGTTAGGAGTAGCTTATATGACTACTTCTGGTAGTAGCAAGGTAACTCCTCTTCATTCCAGGAAGACGACTTCAACTCACTACAATGCCATCTTGCGGCCTAATTCCACAATGTCCATCTTGTTTTCATACTACTAGGACTGAAAAGATTTTGCTAAGAAGGCTCCACCACAGCACTACAACTGAACCAATGCTGTTCCCAAAAGAAGAGTATTTTGGAACGGAATCAGCAACAAGGTCATGATGTGTCATTACTGGGCAAGATATCTGTAGCTGTCACTTCTTTTTTTTTTAAAGCAAAACTCACCTCCTTCACGACAAGATATCCTACTTTGCCAAAGGATGGACACAAGAGCTGATTTACTTTGCACACAAAGCATTACGGGTCTTATCAAAACATTAACTTAAAATCTACCATGACAGAAAAAGAAGAGGAGGCAGTTGCAGGTCGGTTCATTTTCCAATGTGAAGAAAACATCTGCCTCTTCTTGATGAGACACTATTTTTATACTGGATATTTTGAATTAAAAAAAAATAAAAAATAAAAAAACAAACACCAAACAAAAGAAAACACAAGCATTTATGCACCCCAGAACAACTTCCCATGATTTTGATTACTCTCACTGTATATATGAGCTCCCCCTTCTCTATCTTCATTTTCTCACTCACTTATGTTGTAAGCCCATCATATCTATTCCTCCTTTAATTACTTATCAACAGAAATCAAGACCATAGAATCATAGAATGGTTTGGGTTGGAAGGGACCTTATAGATCATCTAGTTCCAACCCCCTGCCATGGGCAGGGACACCTGCCACTAGACCACGTTGCTCAAAGCCCCGTCCAACCTGGCCTTGAACACTGCCAGGGAGGGGGCATCCATAGCTTCTCTGGACAAGATGTTCCAGTGCCTCACCACAAAGGCCTAATCTTCTCAAGGCTAGTTTACACTCCTTCCACATTTCAGCCTAAGGTTTTGGGTTTTCTCCAATGTTTTAATCTTTTTCATAGGTTTCTAGCTGTTTCTTCTCGTTGTTCTTGAATTATTCAGATCAATCCCACACTGGACACAACACAAAAGCAGCAGAGGCTAATGCCCAGTGCACCTTCCCGACACTCACTCACCTTGATTTTCAGACACTTGAGAATAAAATTAACCCTTTTGGGCCACACCATAACGCCACATATCAAACTCAGATGATGTCCACCCCAGCCCTCACATCTTTCAAAGATGCTTCTGCCTGAGGAGAGGCAAATCCCTCCTCCTGTTACTATGACCTGCATTCCTGCTGCCCTACACTTGGCAAAGCTCACCTGCCTAGTGTCTGCCCTCCCAAAGCAGACAGAGTCCAGATTTTTTTTTTTATTTTAATACTAGCAACTCTACTATAAACACACTTACACAATAGAGACTTCAGTTTACAGTGATATTTCTAGGACCTCTCCCAGCCACTTTGTAAAATTTTTTATGGGTTTTTCATTTTTCAGTAGTTGTTACTTTATTTCTTTATAATTTCCTGATCAGAATGTCATATACTGTTGTAGCCAACTGCCTGACAGAAATCCAAGTATATTACATTGGCATTTGAAATCTAAGTATGTTACATCTGCATTTGATATCAATATATTTATCAAACTTTCATCTCAAAAAAAAACAGGTATCACATTAGTTTGACAGGATATATTTTCCATAGCCACGTACTCACTGCAAGCAACTATATTATCATCCTTTAAACCTTTACTGATCAAAATTCACGTCAGCCACACCATTATTTTAGCCAAGGCAAATCCTAGGCTGACAGTCCTATAATTATTTGAGTCATCTTGCTCAGCCTGTTGAAATATTGGCAGGGCATTGTGTTTCAACCAGTCTTCTGAAACTTCCCTGACGTTCTGGGAAATAATTATCAACATCTCAACCTAGAAAGCACTTGGGCCATCTCTCTTAAAACTCTAAAATGGAAATGTTTCAGCCTCAATTTTTAAAATTCTGTCTCTAGAGGCTGAGTAGGCGCTGATACGGAGAAGGGAATCTCATTACTGTATGTTACTTCTGCGTTTTCCCCAGATGCAAAATAGAAATTATTACTAATGTAAAATTTGCCTTGCCAGGGTTTTATGTTTTGCCAATAGACATATCTAAGATGTTTTAGTATTGACAGTGCATAGTCTCCAGTATTTGTCTTCGAGAGCAAACTCACCCACATTATTGCAGCTCTTTTCCTATCCCTATTAGACGGAGCTGGTTATCCTGTGACGTGGTGGCTCATGGCACGCCTTATACTATGTTTTGTTTCAGGGGAGTGGACAGGATTTCCCACCTGTTGGTCACCCCTTAAGACCTCTTATTTCCAACTTGTTAATGACTGAGGAACAGGTAATGCAGTTTTTAATATAAAATGCCCCTTTCACTCCTCTAAGTCTACTTGATTCTTCACAAATAAATTGTAACTATGGTCTCTGACTTTCTAATAGCACAACTTTTTCCATAAGGTTTCATACTGAAATATTTTGTTGCTTCATGTCTTAAAGAAGAGTATTTTATTCTTTGATAAAGACTACAAGGGAGTTGGCTAACCTAAACAAGGTGGGGAGGACAGAGATACTGCTGGTGACTTCCTGCGTTAATTCATCTATCTTCCTGCTACTCAGTACGATTACAACATTCCCACATGCACACAAGTCAGACTTCCATCCTCCTACTGTTAAATGGCATTTTTCCTCTCGTTCTCAGAGTGGCTCTGTAACAGCGCACAGGAATTAAGAACGACAATATAATTTTTCAAATAGCATTTTATGAGCAGTGCTATATACTCATTATAAAAAAGACTCAATACTTTAACATAACTCCTAAAGACAGGAACACATTCTTTAATTAATACATCTACAGAGTCACTGTGAAATGCACTGATCAGAAATCTCTTTACAAGACCTGTTTTCCTTTCAATTTCTAATATTGCTTAAATAATATGCAGGTTTAAAATTTCAGCTTCATCTGATACAACAGTCTACACCACTAGACAGAATACAAAATTATAGAAACTCTGAAGAATGGAGTTTTAACATCTTTTATTAAAGTAGCAGCACCTTTGCAACAGATGAAAAGTACTACAGGTTATATTAAAGTCAGCAGCCCACCAGACTTCACCACTAATTACAAAACACACCCACCTCTCATGCATTTGCAATTCAAAGGGGCATCCCTCTTTAGATGAAAGTCAAGAGACAGCACTTCTCCCTATTTCAGAACCTTTCAGAAATCTGCTGAACTCATTTAACCTAAAGTGACATATGCAGCCCAGCTAAGATCAATAACAGTAAGGAAACCCCTTCTTGGATACTCTCGACCCTGATTAAGCTGAAGTGTCACTGCACAACAGCTAAACCACACCTCATCTGCCTTGAGTTCTCAGGCCATCAACTTCGGAAGTGCTTTACTCTCACAATGAAGGTCATTGTGTGCGACAGATTGAGAACTACTAATCAAGCGTCCTGTGAAGGAGGTGAAGTGTACGTACTCATGCCTATACATGATGCATACATCTTGGCAAATACCATGAGTGTTGGAGTTTGCGCCATTCTGACCTGAGTGCTCTCTAGCCAACACACCATTCCTGGACACAGAGCACTAGCCTGAGATCGTATTCTCTCAACGTCCACCGAGGCACACAGGCTTTAACATTTACTCCTTTGCCCAGCCTCTCCAATATCTGCTCTAAATATAAGCTACTTCCTCTTAATGGAGGTGGCATCTGTGCAGCATGGCTGTCCTGCTATTACACTTTCAAATAACAATGGGAATTGAATCATGTCGCTTCCAATGACTTCAAATGTATTTAACCACTGCAGTCAGGGGAGCAGAAAAAAACCCAACATCTGATTTTCCAACTATTTCAATATATTGGAATCTCATCTTCTGTGGCAGCTTTCACCTCAAAGCTATCTGAAGTGTTCCAAAGTACACAGTATCACTTGACTCCCAACTACCTGGCCAAAAAAAAAAAACCTGGAATGGCAGTTTTTAAGCAACTCGCCTTTTCAACCTAGTGCTGAAACACTGTGGCACTTCATGGATAACAGTGAGTTTGGTTAGTCATGGTACCTTTCGAACCACACAACCTGAAAAATCTCTGGTTTAAATAGCTTATTCTTATTTTGAATGTTATATTATCCAAGAAAAGACTTTTTACCCGCGAGCGAATTCCTGTTAAATTTTAATCTGTTTATTTCAAATCACTACACCTTTGTCATCTTTGCACAGCGCATGCAACTGTTTTTATTACTGTGTATGTTTAAAGTCACTTGTAAGTGAAAACAATGCAGTAAAACATTCTGCAGATTTTCCTGGTTGACTTTACTCTGTAGTCTGCAAGGGTTAAAAGATCACCTAAAACTGAAAGGGAATGAAGACTGCAAGTAGAGGAGAGTGCAGAGCGTCTCTTTTTCCCTCCTGCCTCTGAAAATTATCAGATTTTTTAGAACTCCACATATATTGTTTCCCCATCTCACCACCACCACCACCCCCGACCAACAAATCTTGTATGCAGGAGAAATCAGACTACAACTGCTAATCTACCCGTACAGACGAACATATTTAGCATATCCTTAAATTCATCATTATTAGGAACATATAGAAGCCCATACTTAGAAGCTAAGTTTCTATTTTGGACTTTCCTGAGTACAGAAGGCACTGCTAATTTTAAAACAAACAGAAAAAAGAACAAGCTCAAAACTACACTGCACCTTTAAAAAGATTAAAATCAGTATATGACTGATCCACACAATGCACAAATTAAGCTTCCTAAAATCATTTTTAAAGGAATGATTTTCCACATGCTTTTCTACACAGGCTCCCTCTTGACTAAAAGGGAGCTGAGAAGCATCAAAGGCTAAATTGTTCATGAGACTGCCTGAAGAAAAAGGTTCTTTCAGGTCAGTATGAAGGGTAATAACATTCACCTTAGCCTCAGCAATTAAGGAAATTGTTTCCATCTCTACAGGCATCAGTCTCTTGAAAACTGAAGGAAGAATGTATTCAACACAAACATGAATGAAATGTTGACCAGATTGAAAAAAAGACTAAAAATATACTTGGATAACAAAAGAGTCGGGGGTGGTGGGGAGGGGAATGAGTAGCCAGGCAATGCATTAAAATTATTTCCCTGGCTTCCATTCAGATGCTGTCCAAGCACAGCTTCATTGTTAGGCATGTCACTTGAATCTCCTCACGTCACCTTCATTCTCTCACTCAGATAACCTACAGACAAAAATATACAAAGCCCTATTCTAGGATTCAGCAACGCTAACCCAGTAGCCAGCAGCAAAAACTGGGGCCTTCTTGATTCATAAAGAATTTTTAAAACCCCTATGAACTACAGAGCGTAGGGAGGGCAAAAGCTTACATCAAACTGAGGCATACGACTCTTTCAGGTTCACTTACAAAGCAGGATGTATTCATATTCGTGGTAACAGGGGCTTACCAGCCTACTCCGACTGCATGTTCCCACAGGAAGACAGTGCCATGGAGGAAAGGGAATACTGAGTCTGAAATTCATTTCATCAGCCTAATACATTTTGGATTAATCACAGAAAATTATCTCCCACTTCCACATCAAGGATGTTTTTTTGCTTCTTAGGCCTCTAATGCACTGTATTTGTCCCCCTCAGTCATCTGCAACTAAAACACGGTCAGCACAAAATAGGAGTACACTCATCTCAAACTGTTTCACAGAACAAACATGAGGAAAGAAAAAAAAACAACCTTATCCAGGTGAAACTGCAGAAAGGGATTCTGGTTGATGGAACCCCCCAGCACCCTCTCAAAGTAGCAGAAACGGCACCATTGAGCAGATAGGAATATTTTATTATTATTATTAGTTTGGTTTAAGAGAATGCTGACATTTTATGCTTACAAATCACGAACAGCCAGCTCACTGCCCAAAGACATACATGGATTAGGGCTTCTGCTGATGAATCGTCTTTTCAGCCCACCTTTTGGCATCCCTTGTGTGCTCCTTTTTCAAACATTCCTCCATCATGCAGCACACACCTTTTCCAGTCTTCTTCCACTGCTCATCACTGCCATCTCACTATCACAGAAAAAAGGCTCCTCTTCCTCTGCAGAGCAAGAAACAGGACATACCCTGCTGCCTGCCTCTGCAAATCACCCTGGATTATCACTACAGAGCAGAGAGACTGAACTGCAGCAAGACATCAGCATCCCTTCCATTTTCAGCATGGTTCTGTTCTATGAAGCAATATGCTTAAACTAGTAGCAAACCAAAAGCAAAATAGGAAGGATGAGTTTGATAAGGGAAGCCTTATCACCTCTTGCTGCCTTCAAACCTATCAAAACCGGGGGAAGGGAGGCACTTTTAAAGGCAATGCTTTTCCACACTGCAGTATCTAGGAGCCAGACTCTACTAAATACACACAGCACACACACAATAGACACAGTTGCCCTAGCAACAGCATCGCAGTGAAATTTCGCAGTAAAGCTTTTCGCTTTCTACCAAGGTTACTTTCAGATTACCACTTCACACAGAGCTCTGTCTGGACCAGACAACATCTTGCATCTATCTCAAACGCACCTGCATGAAATGACGTGATGGTCACCCCACAGGGAAGAGTAAGGTGCTCCACAAGTTTACCATGGAACTGGGCTCTTAAACCACCCAGCGCACCATCTGACAGCAACAGCTTGCAAGCTCATGTATTGTCACCTCACAATAGAATAAAACTGTGATCTGTTGTAATCGAATGTTCTTTAATCTTCCATTTGTTTGCTCAAAGATTTCTAGCTTTAAAGATCTACAGCATGTTTCTGCCACAATTTATCTCTGCAACAGGAGACTTAAATTTCTAATACTAATCACCACCTCAAAAAACATCCCAAGTAGAAAACACAAAATAAAACCAGAAAACATCTAAGCTGCTTATTTTTACACATACTTTTATTCTTTCACTAACACCATTAAAAGGCAGTGAAAGTATGTGGTGCAGCATAAGACCTGAAAAAAATTTGGTCACAAAAAAAAAAAAAATCACTTGAATACCTTGCAAGCTTGAACTACAGCAGTGAGTTAGTCTACCTTGTTCCATCTGGTCCCTCTAGTTTTTCAGATAAAGAAAAACACATTAATTCTTTATCCTCGAGATGCAAGAAATTTTTTCTCACACAAATATTTAAGCTGTGATCAATTGTCACTCCTGAACAAAAAATAAATAAGGACTTGTCCAAAACATAAAACAAACATCACTGAAGAAAACACTTCCTCATCAGCTCTTTCTAATTAAAGGAAAAAAAAGTTTAAAACTTTGGCTTTTTTAAGTTCTTGGCATGCAATCTCTGACTGAAGAGCTGCAAAAGTAACCCCCTGCGTAATCAAACAGCACGACAGAAATGTTTTGCAACTTGCTCACAGGATAAAAACATCCAAAAAGAAAGTAAGTTGGCAAAGAATCAAAACTAATCATATTAAATAGGATTGTTTCTAAATTTATGTCTTGCCATCTATAAAGATGTATTTCAAGAACATACTGTTATGACAAACAATAGATAATTTCAGCATCGTGTATATATAGTTCCAGTCAAATGGCTGTGACACCATACCAGATAGCTTTCACTAGAGAAGAACTCCTCAGGCTCCACTAGAAGACAGGCAGTTCAGAAACTGTCTGCCACCAAGAGCTGCAGAGGCCCAACTGTACATCCAAATCTGGACAGTTTGGGGAAAAGAATCATGTTAGCTCTGATGAGTTGTAGATAACCTTCAGGTTTCTTGGCCCTTTGTTAGCAAAGGATATTGTAAAATCGACATTAACTTTACCTCTGGAAAAACAGGCAAGCATACGACAAAAGGAGCTACTGCAACAATTTAAACAGGACCAAGCTGAATCCTCCACCATATAAAGTCATGACTGAGCATCCTAAAGGAGATGCCATCACTTAAAAAAAAAAAAAAAAACCAAACACTATTCCTGTTGCAAGAATAATTTGGGCACAGGTCTCCAGCTTGAATTAAGAAAGTATGACTACATACTCACATTTGTCCCTGTGCTCTTAAAAACTTCAGGTATACAGCAGCATAAGATACAACCAAATCTTAGAAGCAACCCAAGAAAAGGACACACAAAAAAACTGATATAAGAAGCCTCTCTCCACTTAGTTGGAGGGGGTTTTCTGGGAAATTCAGGAACGAATTACTATTTTCTTTTTCTTTTAAGAGATGTAGCTTTTTGCTTTTCCTGCTGTCTTTCAAAGTGGGTTCTCCAAGGGATTCCCAGCCCTCCAAGCTGCATAACAAGACTAACTATTCAAGAGTCTCCTGGGGTAAATCCGACAAGGTGTCCACATACTGTAAAGATAATTACTCACTCCAGCTCTCTTGGGATGCTACAAATCAAAGGAGCAGAGCTTCATGCAAGAGAAGGATGATCTCACAGAAAGTCCCTGGGATTGCAGTTAAAGAACCTAGTTCTAGTCCCAGAGCAGCGAGAGCCCAGCGTTAGCTCGGGCAAACCAACCAAGCTGGTGCCTCCGCTCTGTGGCTGTGGAATGGCAGCAGCACTGCTTCCGAGGTGCTTCCATCCGAGGCACTCGGGCAATGTCAGTGCAATCACCGAAGGAGAACCTATACCAATCAGGAGCAATTAGTTCCTACACATGCATTTGGAAGGATCTAATAAACTGCTTAATAACAGCCCTTTTGTTTTAAAGAATCAAATATTTTTTTTGTTTTCAGCCACTCATTTACAGAGAGTAAACAGATGCCATAAGGTTTAAGGCTCTTCTTTCATCACCATTTAAGATAACAAAGCTAAAATAATGCCCACTTTGAAAATTGCCAAGTGTTTTGATCAAGGCCTTACAATTCACAGTTCCAGTCTACATCAAGGGCAGCAACCTCCCAAGTCCCTCTTTCCAAAATGCCTTCTCATGACCACCACCTTCACCCACCTCACCAGCTACTCCCAACTAAAGATGTTCCGCCCATGAAAAAACAAAAACAACAAAAAACAACCCATAAGCTGTTGAATGAATTTTAAATAAGCTATTTGCAACATCAAAAATTTAAATGTGGTTATTAACTAACCCTTTGTTAAAAAACCATTTTTATATTTCCACTTCTCTGCTCATCTGAAAGCTCTTGTGCATCGTCAAAAATGCACTCAGTGTGAAGTCAAATGCAAAGATTCAGGACAACAAGAGGTCTCAGAGGAAACTGATGTTAAAGAAGCATAACACAACTAAGTTTGGTTTGTTTCTGTTGCTGTTTTTAGAAATCACTGGCACTGAAGTTTTGAATTAAGGCTTACAATGGAAAAGACAACCTACCTCTTACAATAGAAGACATCTTTAATGAATAAAACTGGAAGGAGACACAGCAAAAACTATGCAGGCAGAAGCTAACTCTTGGCAGGGCTGAGAGAAGGGGAAGAAGGTAGCCTTTTGTTACATACATTTACAGTGGCCCTAACATCAGGAGCACAAGAAAGGTCCAGATGAAATTGGGGAGGGGGGGGTTGGAAGAAACCTCATCGTTTCTTATCATCAACACCTCTGCAGAAGAAACACAATTTGAAAGAAGGACTGTTGTTATTTCCAATTAGAAGAACAGGAGTAGCATTACCTTATTTCAAATACTGTAGAATGTTAACAGTAAATGCAAAATCATTAGATCAGGGATTTGCATATTAAGTTACCTACCGCATTTAAATCTGGGTATATTAGAAATTTTCTTCTGAGAGAAAAGAACAAGTAGCCTGATTCCCCTTCTCCTCACTGAACTTCCTACCAAGGTTTAGGACTGTCTGGAAGTCTTTCACATCTAGCCTAAATAAGACAGTGTTCCTCATCACTCAAACACACATCTCAAAAGCAAAACACAAGGAAGAGAAATGTTACCTCATAACAGAAGTCTGCCACTCCTACTCACATAGTTACAGCACCAGGGTTGAGCATAAGGGTAGAAGAATTTAGAATAATGATAAGCACATTAAGGACTCTGAAGTCAAATAATCAGAAGTGGTAGCATACCAGGCACAAGGAAAAATGTAGTGTAACGATGCAACTACCCCACTATCTGTGAAAGCCATCTAAGTGGTAATAAAGCGTCCAAATAAAATAATTATCAAGTACTGCCAATACAGCTTAATACAGCAGTAATGAAGAGTAAGAATTCACATTAAAAATCAGAGGGGAGAGGGTTTTATGTTAGTTATGGGAGAAATTCCAAGCCCATAGGGCCTGAAATGAAGAAAAGTTTGTGATTAACCATACAGTTTTTCAGACTGGTTTATTTGCAAGGTCAGAAACGCCAAGTACAGAACATCCAAGGCACTGGAAACACCATCATCTCCATTAGTAACTGAAATTAAATTATTTAAAGATATTCTTGGCCAACACAGTGTTATGGTAAGTGTCCTTATGACAATTTTTTGCTGAGAACAAGGGTTTGTTTGTCTGAATTCAAACCGATACTAAGTCTCTTGAGGAAATTCTTGTTTTTAATATGGATTTTTCAAGTTTTTGATTGGTGGTCTCTAAGTCACCAATATTGTATTTTTAATCTGAAAGACAACAGTTAGTAAGCTGGTATTTTTTTTTAATGGAGATAAAAATAAGATAGATTTTGTGAAACACCATTTTTTACTACAATAAGAAAAACCAGGGAGGAATTTGCATCATCCAGCATGCAAACACAATCTTCAACTAAAAGCCAACTGTAAACTCCAGAAATTCCTCTGCTAAATTCCCAAAACAGACATTAAAAGTACTTTTTTTTTTTTTAAGATGAAAAGAACCTGAAAATTTATTTTCAGAGGCAAGTTCTTAAAGAACTACTTGTGGCACTCTAATGTATGAAAGAATATTGAGAGCATTTCTCTCCGCAATCAGAAGGATGTATCCATACATTCATTCTTACATTCGTATGTGTGTTACGCAATCTGCATCACCCCAGGCCCATCTCAGATTTTTTCATACGGGCTGGCGGCTGGGCCTCAGAAGCCCCAGAAGCAGTGAGTGAGCCATGCCACGCAGCCCCACGCTTCAGCTCAGGAAGTACAACCCTACTCCAAGTTGTCAAAAGCAAAGCCAGAGAACAGATCAGCCTCTCTCCTCACGGGCGACGTTTGCCAGCTGTCACAACTGAACAAGATGAACACACTGTTCACCTCCATGGGAAGCCTGGAGAGGTTAATTAAAAAAAAAAAAAAAAAAAA
>Ga0065711_1008681_pt1 | contig 17119 bp, 5 predicted proteins | sample Hoacrofraction12_FD_59098 | JGI IMG/M metagenome (GOLD analysis project Ga0065711, IMG submission 59098) | Hoatzin crop microbial communities from Cojedes, Venezuela - Epithelial fraction 12 v2 (version 2) | ecosystem: Host-associated > Birds > Digestive system > Esophagus > Crop | place... | reverse complement strand
CAGGCAGAGGCTCCGGCCGAGGGGTCTCGCCAGCTGGGGGGGGGCGGTCCGGGCACGCCGCGGGCGTTGCCGTCCTGTGGCACCTTCGGCGCTGAGCCCGCGTCCCCCGGTGCTCGGCCCGGCCCGCCCGCCCCGCCGGGACGAGGGCACGGCTGCTCTGCCCCGCCCCCAGGGTCGCAGCGCTGTGCCGGTGACCGGCCCCAGCAGTAGCCCCGCCAACGCTGCTGCCCCGTCTCCGCAGAACCAGCGGGGAGCCGCAGCCGTGCAGGCCCTCTCAGGCGAGGATCTGTGACCCGCCCAGGGAGCCCGGCCACCGGCGCCAACGAGGCGCGCGGGGCCCGAGGGAGGCCGGCAGGTCACCCGGGAGCGGGGCTGACGCTCTGCGAGAAGGGCGAGGGTTTGCCGCTGTGCGGAGCCCTCGCAAGACAGCGCGGCCCTGGGGGTGGGGATGCCGAAGGGCATTTGCCAGGCGGAGTCTCCCAAAAAACCAAGCACATTGCTCTGTCCTAGACATGGCAGGTGCCTCGGAAGGGTGATGTATTGCTTGCCTGGCCGAGTCTCCTCCCCATCTCCGTCAAAGCGGGAAGAGTACTGGCGCTTTTGCCTTCTCAAGCAGAGCCCCGTGTAACTGGACCACCTCTAATGCCTGCACAATGCCAACGAAGGCTGAAACGGTTGTTTCCTTTGATGTGTGTGACTAAACACCCAAAAAGGATATTTTCCCTTAGATCCTCAATGAGAGTGGGACTTCTTTAAAGAGACCGGTTGGCTCTCTGGTTTTGCTAAGGACCGAAGCCATTTCCGAGCCAAGACGAAAGAGGAGTATGGTGTGATGGGTCTCTTCTAAGACAGAAGAAAGGAAAATTCCTCTTTCCTATTTTCAGTGGCTGCTAATCTCATGGAGCGTGAAAGGCACATTGATGAAAAGACTCTAGAATGACAGGCTCACTCCCGACGGTCCTAAAGCTAATCTAGTATACTCTGTCCTCTAAATACACACAAATATTAATGCAGCTACAGGATCCGCAAACATAATTGTTCCCTTCGGCTGTTCAAGATATGCTGGAAACTTTTCTAGTTGCCACGCTGGCAAAGAGCTGTCATCTTCTTGACGAGTTCCAGGGAATTTAATGTCCCTCCTCAGATATCCTTCCAAGCTGAGCCAAGCACTTAGCAGAGCCATGAGGCAGCCATAGAGTTGGTGCTCCTCACAGTTCGTACTATGGCAAAACCAGAATACTAGACTAAAGTAGGGACCCTTCTGCAGTGAAGAGATGGAAGTTCATTTCCTGATGCAAGTATCAGATGTTCAGGTGACATCTCGCCAAGACTCGGAGGGCAAGCCCACCTTGAGCTCATCCCCAGCGCTCCACAGGGAGGAGCAGGGGCCAGTGTCTACCCGCTGCAGACAGACCTGCCTTGCTATCTCTTCCTCAGCAAGAAACAGACACCTGGATCAGCCGAGAAGCATAGCCTGCAGTGCCTTCAGAGTGCCAGTCCTCTCCACTGACTCTCTTCTCTGAACTAGCTTACCTCCTGGCATGCTGCTCTCCTGCCCCAGATTAAGGTCAGGCTGGTATTCAGAAGGGGCTCAAGTTTCCACTTTGGACATTCAGGCAAGACTACGCAACGAAAAGGAGATGGGAGAAATGGTATAGCTAACGCCTCTCCTTTGAGTTACACAGATTCTCACTCTACCACCAAATACAATGATGTCCGAGAGCGATTTGGTTTTGCAGACACCAGTGCTCGTGGCTGAAACGTGAGCAGGAACCCAGGCGGCTCCCAAGTACGCAGACAGCAACCATTGCCACAAACAGTCTTTCCATTCTTTTCAGGGAGATGAGCACAAGCATTTATTTCAGTCATAGCCCTCGCTGCATTATTCACTTACATACTTCTGAGAACAAATAACCATAAGGTACTCCGCATGGGGTTAGACCTTGACATCACCCAGACACATCATTAAATGCAAAATCAGCTACATGTGTGCACAAGAGTGTCCATCTCTTTCTTCCCTCCAAAGCTCAAGTAGTTCCTTATGTGCTTCTGTGGCTCATTAGGGTAATGAAGTCCATGTGGTCTGACTGACAAGGTTGTTTAGGACACCAGCTGCCTTGCCTCACCCCTTGCAGTCCGGGGAAGGAGGAACTTCCACTGAACCGGCTGGCAAGAGCTCCACTTCCAGAACTAACACAACCTACCTCAGCTCTACACTAGCATGTAACCTGCTCTATGAAGTGTCTTCAGGAGCACTGTCTGGCTTCCTAGATCCTTCCTGGTCTGTAAAGACAGTGAGAATTTGTGTGGATGAGGACAAATAAGACATTTTTAAGGGGTCACTGAAATAGTGTATGAACTCTGCTACATGTGGCTAATGAGTTCATTCTCTTCCTCAGCATAAGCTTTTCTACCAGGAGAAAAAAAAACCACCTAATAAACTGAATCTTATATACCTAAAATCATACATAATTTTAACAGCAGCATATAGGTTATTACAGCAATGTGATCTATGTATTATTACGGATGCTATTTGAACATGCATTTTTCATCAAGCATGCCAGAAAAGTCCCAAATATTTTCATTTAATTCCTTGTGCAATAAAATGATAAGAAGGAAGCCATTTGAATTGAAGTGCTGCTGGTATCTTTCAAGTTTCCCAGCTCCCTACTGTTTAAAAATCAAAGGTCTAATCGCTATGAAGGCACAGAGGTACTGAACTGCAAAAGATTCTGGGCATGTATGGTATAGGATAAACTGACTTGGTCTTACCTTTCTGGGAGCACAAACACAGAGCTACCTCCAGGTGATAAGCAGCAAGAGTAGATGTGCAGGAGTTTTTGCAGTCTGAATCATGAATAATTTTTAACAGAATACTGATAAAAGCTGCTGCTATTCTGACGTGCGGTGTTTGGGGTTTTTTTGTTAAGAGGAAGGTGAAATACTAAGTTCTTTAAAAAAATCTTCATTGTCATTCCATGGCAGATGTGGGTCTGGCTTGGTTAATTGGGTTAATGGGATGGTTTGGCATGCTTAGTTATATGCAGAAGTAAAAGTGTAAAGAATACATTCAAATATCCTGCTATGGATATTCAGCAAATTATACATCCACCGTTGCTATGGCAAGCATCAAAAAGCACAACAATTCAAGACAGTTTTAATAGCTATAACGACAATGTTGGAACCCCATTTCTTTTGAATTGTTTGCACAAAGTTACTCCATGATTTAGAAGCAAGAAATGCCAAGTGTTTTTACAAAAACACTCTTAAAAGTGTGAACAGAGATGCTTAAAAAAAACCCCTCACAATGATAGAAATGCAATGGTTTTGCCCTTGCCTCTCTCCACTTACAGAATCAAAAGCTGTTCCTCCTAGGAATAAGCCCAAGACTTAACCAAGTCAATGTGTATGTATCAATCCGCTGTTACTTCACAATACTTCACTGCATTTGTGAAGTATAATTGCCAATTCCCAAGTTCATCAAAACCAGGTAAACATCCCAAACCATGCATTTCTTCAGAAAGGTTCTCCAGAGAAGTGTACTCTGTTTATGGCTCTGCCATCCAAATAACTTGTCCAAAATGATCTGTTGAAGTTGAAGCAGAATATGCATTACCAGGAACTAAAGATACTGGGTTCCACTCGGAATGGATGAAACTGCGTACTATCATAGCAGGAGGCCAAACTCAGTCCTCTTCCACGTTCTGGGGTTTGGATACATTCTTCTCCCCATTCCTTCTGCAATTCTGAGCCCCTTTATTTCCCTCAGAAATACAAAAACTACATTCAAATGATATCTAGTAACACTGTTGGCTGTAGGCAATTTACACCAGACTAAACTGAAGCCTGCCTCCAGAGCCTGAGCCATTTGAATGGACCCTGGAGGAAAGATGTTTTTGCTGTGCAAAGCCTCATAAAGGTCTTGTATTTAAGTCAGTAGCCTCAGCACTAAACACAGTATTTACCTGATCAACCAAGAACAAGGGCAGAAATGCTTTGTTCCTCTACACTGGCACCAACTCCAGAAGGGAATTAAGCGGCTGCCTGAGGGGGATGCGATGCTGGACCCCCATTTATTCTGGCACAACTTCAAACAGTTTCAGAACTGACTTACATGGGTGCCAACCTCCAGCACTTTCCTGCAGCCAGCAATGTCAGAGGAGAACGCCTGCCACGCCATGCACTGCGGCACACTGCTTCTGCCACAAGCCCTGTTGCGCCTCCCTCTGCGGTCCTTCATCCTTTACTTCCCTAAGAGAACAGGCCAGGTTCTGTCTTTGGTTCATGCTCCAAGCACCCTGGTGGCACTAACAAAATAACAATTATTTTGCTCTAATATACACCCATAAGCCAGTTAGAGGAGAAAAAAACCTGAAATATGAGGTAAATTAAAACTTCCAACTAAGAGGATTTACCAGTAAGTCACCATAAAATTCAGATAATTTATTTTTTCAATTCTGCAGCAACTTTCTCCAATTCATTTGGCTTAGCTATTAGAAATTATGTCTCAAAAATTAAAGAAAATGTCTATTGACCATTATATCAAATTCTAATTTTAGCCAGAAAAAAAGAATAATTAGGCTATGATTTACTCTGGTAGTCAATTTACATTAACAATTCCCCCCCCTCCCTGTTTATGTAATTCTGGCAAAGTCAAATAATATATACAATCCTCTTATATGCTGGGCTAGATTTAGTAAAGACAATTTCCTACAGTATATTCAGGACATTTCTCTTTGCTTTCTGTTATAATGAGACAATTAAGTTATTTAGTTTAAGAAGGTAATATGATTGTCATCCATGATAGCCTCAGTTATAATTTTAGTACAGTCTTCAATGAGGTACATGAAAGTTTTTGTTGTTGTTGTTTTTTGGTTGTTTTTTTTTTTTTTTTAAGCTGTCATCATCCTGTAACAAGCTGTATAGCCTGGCTGCTGCTCTCTGGGAATTTTTTGCCCCACATCCTAACCCCTCTCCCCTGCTAGTAACAAAACTGCACTCAGTACCTAAGAAGCAAGAAGAAAGTATAAATCCTACAAACAATCAGTATCGCAGCACTGTGGTACGCAATGTTGGTACACAACTGGCTCCGTTCCGGGCAGTGGACGCACAGCTCCCAGCTCAGGACTGGTCAGGAAGCGCTGCCTGACAAAGGTGGCAGTGCCAGCTCATCAAATCCCAGCCAACAGCTGGCACAGAAATCCACACAATAACCAATATTACTTGAGGAAAAGGTCATTTTCCATAATTCTCATTTTCCCCTCAACATGTACAAGATAGCTGAATCTTCAGGTTAGTTTGGTATTAGATCTCTAGCAATACTTGCAGCAAATAATAACAGGAAAGTATATTTAAATCTAAGATCCCTAAAGGTATGCTCCTAAATTTGTTCCTACTTTTAAACAAATATCCTTTCCAGGATGCTTAACGCATCTGAAATTGGACTGCTGTCCGTGTTAACTGAATAAATACAGATTTAGGAGTGAAACTTGTCACCAAGGTATGAAAATGTCAGCCTCAGGCACTGAAAAGAGAAGAATGAGTAATGTAAGATGACGATGGAAGAACAAAGGGAGAACCAAGGGAAGAGTAACTGATGATGGTAACAGAGGCCATGTAGATCCAGGAACTGGAGGCCAGAGGCAAAATCAAATTTAACTGAGTCACTCTGCTCCCAAGGAACTTCTGATGACAGCACCACTCGGGCTCTGTTCTTTGCTCAGAAACTTCTCCTGGAGTGACCAAAGCAAGGCTTCATTCGTACACTCCTGTCATCTGTTCTATGCATGCGTTACGTGGAAGCGTGATTAACAAACAAGAGAGCACTCACGCTTTCAAGTAAAAAGCATTATTGTCGAAATCACCATCTCAGGTCTTTAAAGGACTCCACCACTACTGGATTCTGCCATGCTGTAAATTCACAGTGAGAAGGAACTTCCCTGAATTTTCATTATTATTTAGGAATAGATAAACCAAATGGAAGTATAATTCCAGTGTCACAAACCAGAATCGACTGTGATTTGCTTACAGTGGTATTATGGCAGCGCAGCTACTCGAGTTATCTCTCGGGTGTCTCTCTGGTGCCTTCTTCCACAAAACCTTTCTTCGCTGTCATCGAGGACATGCCGTAGTTCTTACAAACAAAAATGATTGTTTTAATATTTTCTCATTAGTTTTAGCTCTAGAGCAGAGTTTTCTTTCTAGATTTGCCTAAACCTTGCCTAACCACTAAACCAATTCTTTCCCATATGAGCCACAAGAGTTGTACAGAATGAGAAATATATACAAACAGTATATGCAGAAAATACGCAGAAATAGTTAGTCTTTACTTAGATGGTTTCATTTGCGAGTTCTGGATTTTTACCTGAACTTACTCCCCTGAAAGACTGGAACAGTTATACTTTTTTTTCCTTGAGTCAATCAGTACTCTCAGTAGCAGAGTGAAAATTACGAAGTAAAGCAGTAAAGAGTGCAGAAGAACCCTATTATTCAACCACAATACAATTTGATGCTGATCTTCAGTTGCTAAGACAGGCAGGTGAATTTATAGAACCCAGAGCATTAACTACGAAGTATTTCAGCCTGGGACAGCATGAAGGTAAAACCAGGAACGTGATCCTGTCAGAACTGCAGAACCGTGGGCAAGGGCAGAATATGCCTACACAGATTACCCTTTTTATTGAACTACAACTTGAAAAAGGTCCTTATGAAGTGTCACTTTCCATGTTAAGTGATACACATTCTCTTTTTTGGACAATGTGAGTCTATATTTAATGTTTATCTACAGGGCTATTTCTGCTAGGGAAACAATGCACAATATCTTCCAAAAACACAAGTTGTATAACCTCATCTGAGTATTTACGTTAAATCCACCACCTTCTCTTCATCCATGCTTATGTTTACAAAGAGCCTGTCATGCTCACCTTAAAATTTGCTCCAAATGACCACAACTTTGTCATTCTCATGGTGCTGAAAAGACATCACCATGCAACACCAAGCAACACTATAGCACTGACCAAGGATTAGATACGTACTACCAACTCGCCTATAGTAACCACAAAATGCAGCTTAAAAGAACTTCCACTGACTCCTCAGAGTGAGTGATGCACTCAAAATTAGCAGCAAAAGAATTATGCATAAAATTATTAATTCTTTTTAGTCGATAAGAGAACCATTAATATTGGAAATAGCTTTTATATTTGCAATGATGTCTTTCAACTTCCACCTCCGATTAAACAGTAAAACCTGTGACCCAGTGTTGCACAATATCAATTTTTATAACACCTCTTCCTGCTTAAAAAAAAAGTATATTAATAATAACATACAAACTAGAAATTAATCCTTCTGTAGCATTACCGATTGATCAAAATTAACTAGAAGCTCAAAAAGTAAACAGATCTTAGTTGCAGAAATCAGTACGGGATCAATAGAAGTCGGCTGTCACCTGGATAACAAGCCTGCAGAGCACATTTCAGAAACAGATCCGCAAAGTCTGCCTGTGAATTTAAGTGCCAATGAGGAGTATTATCCGAGAGCTGCACTTACACTTCTGGTATTCTCAGCATTAAGCCCTTACAGTTAAAGTCTGGGGGATGAAATTATGTCCCTACCTCAGGCACCCATCGCAATACACACAATTACGTTTTGCATGAACAAGACAAAGATGTAAGTGCCAGTAATCGAATCGGCTCACTGTAACAGCCAGTGTTATGGGACACAAGCACATCAGCACAGAGGTTGGCAGTTACACAGACTAACCACAAAGTTTCAAGTATAAAATAAAAAAGAACGTAAAGGCTTGCTTTTAACAAATGGCTTATGATGATCTTGGAATTTTGCAAATATAGTATTTCCCATCTCACTTGGCCACTTGTTTGCTCAGAAAACATTGCTTCCTTTCTTGTACCATTTAAGACATGAGAGGCCAAAGACCTCTGTGTATGTATCGTCATTACTGGGAAGCTGGCATTGCACATGGAATCACACACAGCTCGGTCCTGCTCCCTTCCTCACATCAGATACACTCACTCTCATTCAGGGAGGTGCAGAAATGCTAAGGCTCCTCATGCCAGCAATACATGAACGTGTGGTTTACACCTCTCTCACACTGAGATTTAAACCTCTCACATCTGACAAGCGTAAATCCAGCTGACTGGATACCCAGGAAGAATAAGCATGGGGCAGAAGGACCCACTTCAAGTTCAAGGCAGGTCAGTAGCAGTTACAGGAAGGGGACTACTCGGAGTCATGCCCTGGGCACACAAAGCTATCTTCCCAGAGCAAGGACCGTGCCTCAGGCATGCTCTGAATGCAAGTGTTTTCAGACACTGGACTCAAGCTGCCCTTTCCCTCGGTAAGCAGCCTTTTCTCTGCTAGGTGGACCATGCAGACGAGGACTCTCAACCTGCCAAAATCAGTACACACGTGTCAGATAGGCTGCTCTTAGAAGACAGGGCAAGCAGCACCTGTCAGCCTGTTCCTCTAACAGTGACAACTACAGAGTAGTGCTAATGCTTCACAAGCAGCCCAGAACAGGCTGCGTGGCTTGCTTATGGACAGGGAGAGGCTTACACAATTAAACCGAGATGGTTTTAGTCGCATGTAACTTACCTGGAAACAACCTACGCAAACTGCACACTGTGGAAGGCCTGTTGAAAACATCAAGTAGAAGCCACTTCACCATCAAAGACTTCGACACAGACCGAGAAAGACAGAGCTCCCTCCACTGCGGAGAGTCTACACCACCTCTGCGCCTGAACGGCCAGTGCTTTGGGCCACGTGGCATGCTGACAAGCACTGCAAGTCTCTTTCATTTCAAGAAAATGCATAACTTCACTCCAAGTCTCTACCTTGGAGTCACGCAGATAGCATATTTGACTTACTATATAGGGCAAACACTAAAATGCACAAAAGAAAGGTTACACTGCTGTACAGACAGATCCCAAAGCGTTCACTTCTTTGGGAAAATAAGGCACACGACAGCCTCGTGCTTAGTGAACTATACTCTCAGAACCACTGCATCTCAATCAATGACAGTTTTTCTCCCTGAGGGATTTTCTTACACAGTGGCCAGGTAGGTACTTCCAGAAAGAATAAGTCTTCTACAGGCAACAATGACTAAGAAATGCTGAAAACACTGTTCATCTTTCACCAGGAATAACTGGTGTGATGGCATTCAAAGAAAAATATCCCAGATCACGATGGGGACTTCTTAGCATTTTCCTCCTTGTGCACTGACTGTACAAACGCCCTTATTTATTCAACTATTATAAACAACTCATTAGCCACACTAATCCCATAAAGCAAGTGGTGCATTAGTGGTAGGGATCCGCCATCTACTATAGGAAATGCTACACTGCCTGTCTCTAAAAATACCTTATTTATTTTATGCCAGTCCGTTGCCAGCTTCTATGCAAAAAGGGCAAATTCTTACTTAGTAAGAGAATGGTTGTAAGCAGACAAGTCATGTGGCAGATATTAATATACTCATGAGAATTTCCACAGAATGAAAATTTCAACTGATTTTCTTAGTAGTGATACTGAAAGTTTACCTGCACAAGAGGTGCTTGTATGGTTCATAGCAAGTTTGTCAAAAACAAGTATCTGGATTAAAACACCCAAAGCTGCAGTGAAAGGTTGTCCATGGCTCATCTGAAGAACTAATCTGTACTAGTCAAAAATGTCAACAGTTTCTCAGGGGGAAAAAAACAAAACAAAACCAAAAAAACCCCACAAAGCCAGAAAGCCTTGGAGTTCTACCTTCTAATAGCAACAACTGTACCAACAGCCACTGATAGGCGATATGGTCTTACTAAAATGCACTGATGGGTCCATGAAATATCCTATGCCAAATGAAGTATTCCAAAGATGGAAGAATTCTAACTGCATCTCCTCCAACTGCCTTGCCTCTAACATTGAGGGCAAGATCTTCAAATACAATGACTAAGCAATTTTTTCTGACAAACCATTTACAGAAAAGGAGTAATACTGAACCTTAAGATCAAAGCATACAAGCAAGTGATTCACCTTCCTTTCTTGTATGCTCGCAAGACATAGGCTAAACACAAACACAACATTAGGTGTTTTGAAAAGCTCCACCTGCGTTTGAGTAAGAGAACTTGCATCAAGTGGTAAGGTGAGGTTACACAACCCTGAACAACTGGATGCGACTCGCTCTTAGATAAGAGTCCTCCTTTACTAGCTCGAGACCTTTGTCTATCAGATCGTGTCAGGAAATGACTAACAGCACACCATCTCCCACTGCTGCCACCTCTCACCGACTCCAGCAAGCTAAAGCATTAGCAGGACAGCAAGCAAAACAGAATACGTATTTCCCAGTGCTCCCCTGCAATTCAAAACCTGAATGCTGACAAGACTGAGGGGAAAAAAACAAAACCAAAAAACACAAGCTAGACTAGTAGGCAACTGTCTATCCTCAGGGTCATATAAAGTGCCACGTGCTGGAAAAAAGAAGAAACAGCAAGGAGCTGGCAACATGCAAAGCACAACGCCCGCAGAAACAATTATGCTGGTGCCAAATCTGGTCCTATCTGAGCTTTCCAGCCACTGCTGAGTTGACAGCACGTGCTGCGATGCCGGAGCTGGCAGTGGTGATGCTGAGCACAGCTAGTGGCCACTAGTCACCTTAAAGCAGTAGCACCAGGAGCTGTTTAGTGGCATGAAGAGTAAAATAACAAGTATATAGTGCTTTTTATCGAAACCACAGCAAATACTGGAAAACAACTCCCCGTTCGCTGTTTTGCCCAGCTTGCGGTGACACCAGACTTGCAGGGTGCTGCAGGCCACCACCACGCCGTGCTGGCTGGGCTCCAAGGCCCCAAACAGCGAGCAGGAGGAACAGGGAACAGGTACACGTCCTGGCTCTGGGGAACCAGCACAACCATAAGGACGCAGCTCCCTGCCAACACTGACTGTACTTCAATTTTAGCAGACTTACAGCTTTCCAGATTGATGATGAGAAATTTCGAAACTCAGAGAGCGTAACAGATTTACATCCCAGTCTATAGAAATAGCTGAATAATACACCAAGAGCCTTAACACAGACATATGCAGAAAAAGAACGAAAAAAACTATCGCATCTCTCAAAATATGGACTGACAACAGAAATGTGCTAATTACTATCTTAAGCATGCATGAATTCTCAACTCTGATGTTATTAAAAATAATTTAATCATATATTTTAACTATTATGATAGCTTATGCACGCTATGGTCATCTCAAAAAAACAATCTGTATTTCATTTATTTATATAGTATTTCACACATGGTTATACTTCGCAAATGACATCGCACAAATTACTACTTTTTCACCAATAGTTTAATCTGGTGGTGTTGTTTAATCTGGTGTTGTTCCTCCCCTGTGACATCATGTGGCATAAACATAATAAGGATTTTAGGACATCCTGTAGCATCCAGAGCAGCTCCTTATCATGGCAACAATGGGAAAGTATTTCACTAGACAGAGGCAAAATTAAACTTTAGAATTGGGCCCAAATAATACTCTCACTGACAAAGCAGAAGTTACTGACTTCTCAGAGAACTATTCTACTAGAGGTAAACGGGAGGCTTGTTTTGGAGAGAGAAGACCTGGTAAAGAACAAGGGTTCCCACCAACACTGCATGAAATCCAGAGGGTTGCCCACGGAAAATAGTATCTAAGTAATTCCTGTCTGTTTCTCACCTTCAAAGCGTAAAAGGTTGGCTTTCTGGCAAGCTCTGTATGTTCTGAAAACAGCTTCTGACAGACAAAAGTGATGCCCTAACGCAGAGCTCCGTCCCCATGACAGGCTCTTTACGCACATGGCTGAGAGGATCCAAACACACCAAGAGCGCTGGTTTAAGCTATACTGCTACAGGAAACGCATGTTAGTGGGAAACAACGAGGTGCCAAAGGTCAACAGAAAGCCAGCATCTCCCTTCCCAGACATCCACTGCAATACGGAATTATGGATCTTTCACAAAATTTCCTAGCAGTGTGAAGCCTGAAGAAATCGCTCCTGACACTGTCAAAACTGCACTAACGATCTTCAGGAAAGGCTGTGGTGTTAGCACATTCAAAAGCCTTAACACTGCCCAGCACAATGCTCTGTGTGACAGACCACGTCTTGACCAGAAACAGTTTAAGCACATGAAAAATACAACTGGCACCAACACCTAAACTATAGCAAATTCCTCCCTGATGGCTGTTTTGGAAACGACACTCCCAGCAGAATACAACTGTTATCTGTGTATATATATATATANACACAATCTCAACCATTCACACCTTGCTCTGCTGCTTCTACTGTCAAGATCTTCTGCTTGCCACAGACATGCCCTTCTGTCCCATATACTTGCTGCCAGAAAGAGCCGAGAGGCTGAGAGCAGAGGGCAACACACAGATAATTACTACAAACCTGGAACATTTTCAAGGAGAATGTTTGCTTTTGACTTTTGGGGATTAAAGCCGGTCTCCCATAAACAAGCATGAAAATATCCCAAGGAGAGCTACGCTACTAATGAAGATTTTCTTGCTTCTTGTCCGTTGCTTCAGCCACTTCTGCTGCCATTGGATGAGCATAAGGAAGGCCTTCCTATTACCTGGCTCTCTGCAGGTGTGATTAAATCTGCCTCTTGCTCCCCAAAGTCCCCAGGTGGACTATCATACCTCAGTTAGAGAGAATTTCTCAGAATGAAAGAGCCAGTAAGAAGCGATTCCTTTGGGCATCGCAACAGCATTAACACAAAACACAGTAAAAAGCATCAGAGTAGCAGAAAGCAATTTAGTCCTCATGGAGGCAACTTGTTTGCAATGCATTCCAAACATTTTAACCGTGTGTATCTGCCTGGGTTTAAGTCAGAAGACGGCACAGGCAACAGCTGCACTGAACCATCACCACAGGAGAACAGCACTGGCTGCAAATTAACTGGTTGAGTTCATCTCTTATTACTCTTTTTGTTCTCTTCACAAAGCATGGCAGCAGACAACCGGGTATGATTGCAACACTAATTTGGCAGCGTGAGCTGCAAGTCGGGATGAGACGGCTGCTGAACCTGCAAGCATGTGCATGCAAGGACACGTTTGAAAGTACGAGCCTGGCAGTGGTTTCAGGTACAGAATGATGCAGCTTTGGGGAAGACCTAAGCAAAGAGTAGGTCAGAAGTGAAAGGCGTCACTGGGACTTCATGCAAAATGGAGGAGGAGGGAATTCAGAGAACCCAGCCACGGTTTGAGGGGGTGCACCATTTGCCTCATGGGGGAAGGTACCACATGAAGTCCCGCAGGCTCCAAAATGCACTCAATTAGCTGTTCCTTTTACCTTTTTGTTCTACCCAGCATTTCTTCAAGAGCACTGTCATCTCTGGCTTTGGCATCCTACTCATCATCTATGAATTCATGTTGCCGTTTCCTCCCTGAAAGGAAAAAGTCCCATAGTCAGTCATTTGCTACACAGAGGAAAGGACAAATTTGACAGAGTGTTTTTGCCGCTGTTCAAAGACCATTGCTCCTTGAGCAGACAGTATTCTGTTGCAAGTTGTGTTCTCTGCTGCGGTGTCATTCATCCAAAATCAATCAGCCTGTGTTGACTCTAGAAACTTACCCCAAATTTACCTGTAAGCAGCTGAAAAGCTGTCAGTATCTCAGACCTGCCTGGAAAGAAAGAGCAGGGCAGTGACTCACCCGGAGTAAAAAAATTCCCAGCAACAACAAGAGAGACTTGTGCCAAGCAAATTTCTTTATTTTATTTTACAGCATTCTGAAAGTGTTCATCTATACGAAAAAGAAGCAATACAACACTGAGAAAGCATGCTTAACATTAGGGAAGCCCTCATTTCCTATCACACGAGCCAAATTAAAAATAAAACTAAACACAAGTGTACAAAGCGGAGACAAAAAAAAAATCAATTTTCTCAAAGAGATAGCATGCGGGACTCCCACAGGGGCTGGCAAATTCTGGAAGAGAGAAAGAGGTTATATTTTATGGGAAGAGATTCAATAACCATTCTTTCCCCATAAAGCTAGTGATGGAGGATTGTCACTGCTCCATAGACACACTGTGCACATTTCAGGACAACAGTAACAGAAAATCAATATCATCTTTTATATGTGAAAAGACATTATCTCTACAGACTCCTAATACTAACAAATGGGACCAAAGAAGACCTTTACTAAAATTTAGTAGTCAGCATTAATCTGGCTGATGAGAGGGGTAGTATGCTAGCCTACCTTGGATTTTTTTTTTTTTTTTTAAAGAAATAACTCTGCTTGGAGCTTCACCCTCCACTGAAGCCAAAGAGCCCCCAGATGACACTACATTAAAAGTCTAACAATGTTGAACCCTGGTGCTGTCGCTCGAAAGCCCCATCGGCATACATTTCCTCTCTGGCTGATGGCTGTAATCATTAGGAGGCAGGAGCTTTATCAGGTGGTAATTTGACAGCTTTGACAAGCTCAGCTGAATTTATGGCACTTTCTAGTTTTTCCCTCCATTGAGCTGAGATGGAACTAAAGTTAATATTAGCAAAAACACTTTGTGTGGGGGCAATTTTCCAGCGATGACTACATGATTCCAGTTACTAAGAAAATCTGCTAAACAAGGCCTCCTTGGATTCACTTGCCACTCTCACCAGACTAGGGAAGATGGTTCCTCACCCAGCCCGCTAGCTTAGATGAAAGACTCAGTAGATGGAAGGTATTTCTCTGGCTCTAAAGGAGCAGAAGTGAAACAATTCTGGAACACCTCTGCACCTTGTACAGTCACTAACATACCAGAGAGATACAAGCACCTTTAGCTTAAAAAAAATAGCTTTTAGCTCCAAACTCAATTTTCCAGCCAGACACCTTCACGTTCTGCTGCCCCCTTTTTCACGACACAGGACTGTTCACTGGTGCCTAGGCTCAGAACCGCTGGCACTTCAGACCCTTCCAACGCATCCAGACAGACTGCGCAAGCCTCCTGACAGGCCCTCCTGAAAACCCTCTCAAGCACATTCTGCAACCCACTGCTCGACACTTTAAGCTAGGAACGGTGATGTTCTGGATCCTTACGCTCAGCTCCTTTTCTGGGTGCAGGCTCAATGTCTTTTTAATAGAGCACATAGTTTCTTTTCTGTCTATAAAAATCTAGGACATCAAAGCTCAGAAAAAAAAAAGTTTCTTATATTTCCATGGATCATATGGTCCACTCTAAGATGGAATCCAACCAACTGCATCTGAAGGAGGAGAGGTACCAGTAGATTGTGACCTCTGGAAGACACCAGAGCTGTATCAGGACAGTAGTAAGGCTACTCACAGTTTACAAAAGGAGCATGCCACACACACTGAAGCAGAAGCTGCAGTGTCACGTGTCTGACAGCACACAGTCAGGCTAAACCCAGGATCTGACTCCTGCAGTCTGCTTCTCTCATCACTAAGATCACACACCACACAGCACCATGATGCTTTCTTGTGCAGTGTGAGGAAGCTGCGAGTAGTGATGCTGGCAAGAGGAACGCTGCACCCTGAATCAAAACTTGGCAAGTCAGTAAAGCACAAACAAGTACTTTTTTTCTTTCTTCCCCGCATCCACACAAAAATTGCTTTTTGCCATATATGTTACATTTCCGCTGTTAACAATTTAGGGTTTTAAAGAGCTATCTCTACATGCTTAGAAAGCACAGTTCATATTTAGCTCCCTAAAGTCGTATTTCTCTCTTCCTATATTTCCCCGCCAAGATGTGACATCTGTGGACTTTTCCCAAAAAATTCCCCTGATCATCTGTGATGCATGCAAAAAAGCAGCCAGAGCTGGCAACGAGCAGCTGTGTCTTTTAGGGAAGTGTTGGATCAATCTGGTAAGGGCAAGGATTCCCAGTAACTCTGCCACCAACATCCCCGAGGATCGCACAACTCCCAGATCACGTTAGAAAAAGAACACAATTACCACAGGACAAAAATCCATGGGAAACAGCATTACCACGGCAACTGACATCCTCAGAACTCGAGCCTCCTTTGCATTTTTGCACAGACTCAATGACTGCTAAACTACGTGGAAAAAAATTAGTCTAGCAGGCTCATTCAGGAAAAGCATGCTGCCAGGTGATTCCCTGTACAACAGACCCATTCCTACATGGTTTCTCAGAAAGTGAGCCTTTGTGGATCTCTTGTTCCAAGCACTGCATCTCCTTACTATGAGCACAGAGGAACTTCTAAAAAACAACCAACACCTCCTTGTTAACCACCCTTAGACCAGAAAAAAACTTACTAGATATTAAAACATCCTAGTTCTCCAACAAAAGTTATATGAAGATAAAATCCAAAACAGATTAGCTGAGCTTTGGAATGGGAAAACACAGTTTCAGCTTCACACTAGGCCGTGTTCGTGTTAACGAGTGGTCTTTCCAAAGCTCCTCTCTGAGAACACCAATACTCCAAAATCTCTCCAGCATCCCCTACACAAACATCAGATCCAGTCACTGGGGAACACCCAACCATGAGCAGGAAAGGCCTTGGATTTCTTCCTGGTTGCCTTATTTCAGCGATAAGACAAAAAACACTCAGTCTGTCCACTAATACACTCTACAATGAGGCACAGGCTAAAGCACAGATTGGGAAACCCTCCTGCTAAAAATGCTGTCTGGTCCCCACACTTTTGGGGCATTTCCTTCCATTTAGTGAGTAAGACTCGGTGAGTGCCCTCCTGTGGTACCCACCACCAAGACTGTCTGCTCTTGGAGGGTAAGACAGCATAAACTCTAGGGCCACATTCTCCGCCAAAGCAGCTCTACAGACCTGAAGAAACTGCTTCGGATTTATACTGGTGACAAACGAGAACAAGGTTCAGCCACGGCTCGCTCCCTGCTGGCTGTTCTGTGCCCGCGGGTTTAACCCTGCTCAGCTCCCTGCTGCTCCCCTCCACCTGCCGGGCGAGGCGGCGGGCGGCAGCGCTCCTCGGGCGGCCTGTGCGCGCAGCCTCCAGGAGCCAGCAGGCACGCGTGAAACGAAGGGGTTTGGTGAGAAAACGGCGCGGAAACGACCACCCGGTTACGCCAGGCCAGAGGCCTCCGGGCAGCACGCGCGGCCGTGGCGCCGGTAACTAGCACGCTGCGCGGCCGCCCCGCGCGGGCCCGTCCCGGGGACG